>Ga0185299_10004077_pt1 | contig 18106 bp, 17 predicted proteins | sample PaiPotPPA55metaG_FD_128002 | JGI IMG/M metagenome (GOLD analysis project Ga0185299, IMG submission 128002) | Iron sulfur acid spring bacterial and archeal communities from Banff, Canada, to study Microbial Dark Matter (Phase II) - Paint Pots PPA... ...
CGAAGCGTTTGCCAGGTTGAGAGCCCCACTCCCCGACGGCGGCAATCTGTGCTGGTGCGACTTTGTCGTTGATCGGAGAGTCGCGGTTCTCAGTGCGCGACAAGTACCGCTTCAGGAAGGCTCGGCCAGCCGCCTGACTTTTCTCCGAATCAGTAAAGAAGACTTTGAGCCACAGGTTCTCGGGTGGGTTATACGTGGCACCAAAGGTCGCCGCCGTCTCCGGGGTGATGTGACCCTGGCCATCTCCTGCGTCGTGATTGCGCGGGGCGGTACCAACCAGGATGAGTTTGCGAAGCAGATCCGGACGGTCGAGCGTGATCTGCTGCGCGACCATTCCGCCGATCGAGAACCCGAGAAGATCGACCTTCGTCAATCCGAGACCGTCGATGAATGCTTCGGCGTTCTTTGCCATGCCTGCAAAGGTCGTCGGCACTTCGCCGGTCGAACTCGCGACACCCGCATTATTGAAGATGATGACCTCACGCTCCTTGGCAAGCCCGTCCAGAACCGCAGGATCCCAGTTGTCAAGATTTCCGGTGAAGTGCTGGTTAAACACAAGGGGCAAACCGCTTCGCTTGCCCCAGCGCCGATAAGCGAAGTGAACGCCGTTGGCCTCAACAAACTGAGTGGGAACTGTCGTCGCTGTATAGGTACTCATTGTCTAGTCCTCCCTCGTGATGATCGATGATCGGTTTGGCTGCCAATCCTCCGCGGCGGTTTGATGTCACGCGAATGCATGGCAGAAGTCGGCATTAGACGCATACTCGGCATGTGACTTACCGCTTTGCCTTTGCTGAACTTGATGGAGGAAACCTTTCTGTTGTTTTTTGTCGAGCGTCTGAGAATTATGGATTGCGTTGTTTTGTGTTTCGATCATTCCGGTGCACCGTTTCCAAAGCTACGCTGCGGAACCTCTGTGGCTTGTAACTTGCCTCCGACGCACGGTCTTCACTTCGGACTGCTTCAGACAAGTTAGGGTCATGCTCTCGGAACACTCACCGCAGAGCCAGAAGTGTTCCAGCGATTTGCTGCCGTTCCCCGTGGACATGGCAAAGATATAAATCTTTCCGTCACGCAAGTAGCGGAGTTAACGCCTGCAGTCCGGATTGGCACATTGGCTGACCATCACGCTCTCTCGCGTCCTTCGTACGCATGTACAACTGAATTACGTCGCTTCGTCGTTGCGGGTATCGGCAACCACATGGCCCGCGACAGCGATGACAACGCGAGCGGGATTGCACTCCATTGCAAGCGGACCATCGGGACCTGGAAGCATGGCCTGCTTTTCTTTCATGTTTCGGCCTCCCCTTCTGCTCATGTCAACCCTTCAGGAATTGCGTGGCGTGCTCAACAAACAGGTCCGGGTATTGGTACTGCGCACCATGATTGCTGTCGGGGTACAGAATGAGCTGCGCGTCCAGCAGGTTCTGCTGCAGTATGAAAGAGTTCACCGTATAGACGAGCACGTCGTTGCTGCCGTTGACCACGAGCGTCGGCTGAGTGATCTTCTTCAGGTAGGCATGGGGATCTTTCGCCGGAGCGCCCCATTTCTGCAGTGCAGCTAGCTGCGCGGGAGCGACCTTTTCGTTTGGCAAAGGATCGCGGTTCACCTTGCGCGTCCTCTGCCGCTCAAGATACTTCCTTCCCGCCGCCTGACTCCGCTCCGATGGAGTAAAGAAGGCCCGAAGCCAGACCTCATCGGCGGGATCGTACTTGGCTCCGAAGATGTCCTGTCCTTCGGGGGTTAGCGATGCCATCCCCTCGCCACTCCTTGGCCCAGTACCAACGAGGATGAGTTTTCGGACAAGGTCTGGCCGGTTCATGGTGAACTGCTGCGCGACGAAGCCGCCGATCGAAAATCCGAGAGCGTCAAGCTTCTTAACGCCGAGCGCGTCGATGAAGGCAGCTGCGTGCTTCGCCATCTCTTCAATCGAAGTCGGAACTTCACCGCTGGAGCTGGAGACGCCGGCGTTGTTGAACAAGATTACTTCGCGGTCCTGGGCAAATCGGTCGGTCACCGCCGGATCCCAGTGATCCATGGTTCCGGTAAAGTGCATGAAGAAGAGCAGTGGGATGTCGATCGTTGCGCCGAAGCGACGGTACGCGAAGCGAATGCCTGCCGCCTCGACGAATTGAGTCGGCGCTGTCTTGTGCGTGTAGTTGTTCATGAGAAATCTCCTGGTATTCCGATAAGAATGTCCAACCGGTCGCCAACGATTGAGCGGGCTCATTCGGCTTGGCTGCCAATCCTGCAAGCAGTTCATTCCAGCCATGTATCCGCAGACTCGGCTCACCAATTCAGCGCACCGGTACCGCATCGGATACGAGCGCCAGGGCTGCTCTCGCGCAATCGATGTCGTTCTGCACCGTGGGCGCCCCGCTCAGTCCGATCGCTCCAACAATTTCTCCGTCCACCTGAATGGGAAATCCTCCTCCCCACGCCGCCATACGCGCAAGCGTGGGCATGCCGGCTAAAAGCGAGGGATCGCCTTTGATGAAGTCGAATAATTCATGCGTGGAGACGCCGAACAAAGCTGTATACGCCTTATTCTGCGCAATCTCGATGCAAAGGATCGGGGCCCCATCCATCCGGCTGAAGGCCTTGAGATTGCCGCCGTCATCGAGAATCGCTACGTTCTCGCTAACGCCAAGTGCTCTGGCTTTCGCCAGCGCTGCATCCGCCATTTTCTGTGCTAGCTCAGAAGAGATACTGTATTTCTTAATCAAGTTAGTCATCGGACCCTTCCTACGCATGGATATGTATTGCGTGTTGATCAAACCTGCATTTCGCGAATCCGCGCCAGCCATCTCTGTCCCGCAGAATCAACCTCGCCGAGATTCGCACCATGACTTCGCGGGCGCCGGTTCAGGCAATCATTCCGCCATCCACGTTAAGGTTCGCGCCGGTTATGTACGACGACTCCGGACCGGCGACAAACGCCACCAAGGCGGCGACCTCATCAACGTGCCCATAGCGGCCGAGCGCTGTGAAGGCTTTCTGTGGTACCGCCCACTCGCCCGTGGCAGGATTCGTATCCGTATCGATCGGACCCGGCTGCACGTTGTTGACTGTGATCCCCCGGCTCGCCACTTCTCTGGACAAGCCTTGAGTGAACATCTTGACCGCTCCCTTTGTAGCCGAGTACGGCACGAGGCCAGGCGTCAGGGCGCGCTCGCCCACGGCCGAGCCGATGGAGATGATGCGACCACCGCTCCTCATGTGCTTCAGCGCCGCCTGCGTCGCGACGAATACGCCGCGGACGTTGATGTCCATCAGGCGGTCCAGTTCCTCCAGCGTGGTCTCCTCGAACCTCTTGGGAACGGCCGTGCCAGCATTGTTCACAAGGATGTCGAGCCGGCCGAAAGTCGTCACGGTCTTTTCGACCGCGGCTTTGACGGCGTCGGCATCAGCGGCGTCCGCCTGAATTGCGATCGCCTTTCGGCCAGCGCGTTCTATCTCCTTAGCGACCGACGCTGCCGCATCGGCACCTTTCGTGTAGGTGATGGCCACGTTCGCTCCGTCCGCGGCCAGACGCTTGGCGATTGCAGCACCAATGCCCCGCGAGCCGCCCGTAATGAGTGCAACCTTTCCTTCCAGGTTCTTAGCCATTGTTTTTCTCCTACTCCTTTTAATCTCGCTCTTAGCGTTCCTCTTCACGACAGCCGGAGACAACCGCGGGCACCATCTCTAGCGAAAGCGACCGCTGGGGACGCGACCGATTCCTGTCAATGCACCATCAGAGTCGAGTACCTTCGCATTGTCGGCTCGCCACGGCCCCGATCATGGACCGAAAGCATTTTGCGAACAACCCTCGTTAGAGTCCTTGTTCGGCTACCCAATGAAGGCGGGTACGAACACTACCATTGAGGGGGAACGACGCAGCTCTAGCGATCACCGATGTCAATACGCTTTCGTCCGAAAAGCCGCGCGTCAAGGGACCAGATGCCGGGTCCAAGCATGGCCAGCGCTGCACCTACGACCGCAAGCACTATGCAAGTTCGCAGATTGTCAGCTCTCGAAAGGGCCGTCCATACTTCAACGATTACGACCAACACTCCCGCCATAGGTGTAAAAAAGCCGATAAGAAGAAGGACGCCGCCTATGGTCGCGAGGGATTGCCATATGATTCCATGCCACTCGGGTGCCATCAGCATTTCGGCGACTCCATCATGGGTCAGGACAATTCCGGCCCCTAACCGCAGGAGTAGAAGACCTCTCCCCGGCCAACCGTTGGGAAACATGGAGAATAGTCGTTGCAGAGAAGGCCTCAACAACAAAGGTTAGGGAAAGCGCAACGCAGTCGAATCCCCAAAAACCGGGGTTGGGATACACCTCTTTCGAGGGGGCTACAGTTCGATGATTCCGCGTTTCAGCCCGATAGTGACCGCGTGGGTTCGGTCGTTCGCGCCAAGTTTCGAGAGGATGTTCTTGACGTGTCCCTTAACGGTTTCCTCGGTGATTGACAATTTATCCGCGATCAGTTTGTTGGCGTTCCCAGCGGCAATCGCTCTAAGGACTTCCATTTCTCGGAGAGTTAAAGTGTCATCCGCAACGTGATCAGCAACTTGCGTAGCAAGATCCGCCGGAATCCTCTTCTGGCCCGCATGGACAGCGCGAATTGTGTCCAAGAGTTCTTTGCGCAAGAGGCTCTTTAGCAGATAACCGCGGGCGCCGGCTTTCAGTGCTCGTGAAATGCGAACATCGCCCGCATACGTCGTAAGGATGATGATGCGCGCATGGGGAAATTCCTTTCTAATCGCAATCATCGCATCGATACCGTTCACGTCCGGCATCTCTAGATCCATCAGCGTGATGTCTGGCTGGTGTTTGCGGAACTGCTCGATTGCTTCCCGGCCGTTGGATGCTTCCGCGACGAACTGCATATCACGTTCATCTGAAGCAAGGGCCTGTATGCCTTGACGCAACACAGGATGGTCGTCAGCTAGCAAAATACGAATGGGGTTAAGAGTGGTGGTCATGACCGTTCTTCTTCTTTTTCCAAAATAACCAGACATTGCTTCGAGCAGGAGATGATTGGTAAGCAATCGAGGCGGGGATACGCAAATCAACTTCGGTGCCCGCTCCAGGTTCACTCCACACGTCCAATTCTCCGCCAAGTCGTTTCGCGCGCTCGCCCATTCCGCCCAAGCCCCAATGGCCTACCCGTTCCCCTTGATTCCGCACGTCGGGAGCCATGCCTTTTCCGTCGTCTCGGATTCTCAGTCGAAACAGATTGCTGCTGTAAGCGACCTCTGTTTCGATTCGGCCGGCCTGCGAATGGCTAAAAGCATTTCGCAGCGCCTCACGCGCAATCCGGAAGATTTCAATGTGGACGTTTGGATTTAACGTTTGCGCCGTTCCTTCAATCACCACTCGGAACTGTGCCGCATCCTTATTTCCGTTCTTGGCGACAAGTTCTTCTCCAATACGCGTGATTTCCTCCACCAATCCACTAGCAGCAGGTGCCGAGGATCGTAGGTCATGAATCGCGTCCCGTCCTTCCACAATCGCCTGTTCCGCACCATCCAACGCTCGGTCCAGAGTTTGAATCGCTTCCGCTGCGCGCTCAGGAAGTAGGTTACGAGCTTTTTGAAAGTGGAGTAAGAGCCCCTGAAAGCTCTGCAAAAGCGTGTCGTGCAGTTCCCGAGCGATTCTCGTACGTTCAGCTAGCCTTTCCTTGAAAATCAGGCTCAAGCGGTCAGACACTTGACGCACGTGCCGCCAGTACGTCACCCAAGCCAGGCACCCGATTGCCCCGACACATAGGAGAAGGAACAAATTGGTTTGATAGAAGGCGGGAAGAATCGTGAACTTCAGCGACGCTCCGGCCTCATTCCAGACGCCGTCGTTGTTACAAGCAATGACGCTAAAGACGTAATCCCGAGGCGGCAGGTTTGTATAAGTAACGTCTCGTGCGCTTATCGGCCCACGCCAGTCGACATCATAGCCTTCGAGTTTGTAACGGAATTGCACCCGTTCTGGGGCCGTCAAGCTGAGAGCCGCGTATTGAAATTGCAGATTCTTGGTTTTTGGAGGGAGACGTAACCCTGAAGAAACGTTGACGGTCTGGTCGTCCGCCTTGAGGGCTTCGAGCATTACTGGAGGCGGCAGGACGTTCTTTGGTACGTGCCGCGGGTCGATCACGGCAACGCCCGCAGTGGTGGAAAACCAGAGGCGGCCATCGGTTGACCGGGTCGCCGTGGGAAACGGCTCACGTTGTCGCGGTAGTCCTCGGAGGCCGTCTGCCGCATCGAAAGATGTGGCTTGCATACGATAACTGGGCGACAGCAGTGCCTTATCCAGTTCTCGTGGACTCACGCGAAGGATCGCTAGCGCGCCCGCGAGCCACAGAAAACCATCATCATCTTCAACGATTCCGGAAATCGAATTCCACGGCAACCCGTTTGCCTTCGTCAGCGTCACGAAATGTCCGCGCTCAAACCGGCTTAATCCACCTTCGCCTCCGATCCAGGTTTGTCCTGCTCGATCGCTTGTAATTGCGAATACTCTACCCTCCGGCAGTCCGTCCTTTGAAGAATAGACGTGGAACTCATCCTTTTCGTAGACTGCAATTTCCCCATCCTCGAAGCCCAGCCAAACACGTCCCTGCGGATCCCCGTAGAGCACCCGACAGCGATACTGCGGGAGACGAACAGTGTTGCGGAAATTGGTCCACTTGCCGTCACGCAAGCGCAGCACCCCACCGCCCTTGTCGTCCCAGACCGTAACCCATAAGTTGCCTTCGGCGTCCTTGACGACCGCGTGTACGTCGTATACTTCGTCAACATCGGTGACCTTCGGATAAGAGAATTTGCCATCATCCCCTTTAGCCAGCTTGAAACTGCCGCCTAGCCAGACATGGTTCTTCTTGTCAGCGTATAGACTGAGAATTCGCCCCGGTTCCGATCGAGGGTAGGCCGGTAATTTCGACGAGACAAGCCTTCCGGCGCGGAGGCGTTGCACAGTGTCGCCGGCAAAACTTGCAAACCAAACGCTTCCGTCGCCCGTCGAAGTCATCGCGATCTGGTCACCGGGAATCAGTCCCTCCTTTGCCGAAAAAGGCGTGGCCTTATTCTTCTGAAAACGATCCAGGCCTCCACCAGTACCGAACCATAAATTTCCTTCATGGTCTTTGAAACCCGTATAGACCGTATTGTTAGAAAGCCCGTCGATTGTGTCGAATTGGTCCGGCGCAAGTCTTGGTTGGTTTCGGAGGTCGCGCAGGCGACGCAGTCCGCCGTTCAAAAGTCCGATCCACAGGCTATCGTCGTTGTCGAAGAGCAAGCACATCGGCGAAGTGATATGGATGTCGGGCTTTGATCCAACCTCATTCGTGACGAACACTGAATCGCCAGACGTGTGAACAACCCAGACACCGCCTCCGGGAATTGCCGCCATCATTCGCACCATCCCTAGCCCCAGCCCCGTGGCTGCAAACATTTTCCCATTCGGAGCGAGCGCGAGGATCGTATTGGGGCGGAGGGGGTTTTTGCTGAGATGGAAATTCAAGTTATCGGTTGCTACCCAGAGCTTCCCGTCACCATCGACCAGCATGGTCTGCGTTCCGGCAACGGAGTAACCTAGTTCCGCTCCGACTTGGTGCCACCTGCCGCTCTGTAGTCTGCTTAGTCCGTACGAACCACCTGCCCAGATCGAGCCGTTCCCGTCCTCGACTAGCGACAAAATTCCGCCAGCGGGTATGCCGTCACTATGCGAATAATTTGTTAAATGGCCGTCGCGAAGCCGGCTGATCCCTCCAGAGCTAAACCCGATCCAAAGACTTCCATCCCTACCTGCGCAAAGCGACCACACCGGGGAAACAGGGAGATGCTCTCCGAAGCTGGGCTGCCACGCGATGAAGCGCAGACCATCATAGCGATATAGGCCTGCGTCGGTCCCGAGCCACAAATATCCGTCCGGTGTTTGAGCAATTACTCGCACGGGACCCGGAACGCCTTCCCTTGCAGTCCACGATGTGTGCGTAAACTGGCTGATCAATATCTGCGGTGCAGATCCATCAGCAGTACCGGTGAACATCATCCCAATCATAAGGAAAGTGTAAAGAATTCTCGGAACGACTCCGGCCAGCACTTCCCGTCGTTCCATGCCTCTGAATTCTTTATCTGGGGGCAAGGCGCGTGTCTGCTCTGATATAAACCTGAAGGTGAGACTGGAAAGCTTCTCCGTGGCGTGACATAAACCTGCCGGGAAGGCAAGGCCTGACCGCTCGCGTCTTGTTTGGCGAAAACTCAGGTTCGTCTCTTTCTTTGTCGAACGACGCCAAAACAGAATGATAGTACTCTGACTCGGGCAAGTTCTCCCCAGTGTCAGAGATCCGACACCACTAGAGTTGTTATTATCCCCCTCTAAAGTTGTAGCGCGCCCAACCGCCATCGGGTAACCAAAAGAGGCCTCCATCTGGGTTGGTTCGCAGCACAAATATATTTCATCATCCCGGTGTAAAACCTGGGGAGGCGACGACAATCTGCGAGCTGGCCTTGGTAGCGGCAGCAAAGCAACCGCAGTTTAATCGACGAGAAGCGGGAACGGCCATCTCGGCCAGGTGATTCTGCAGGACAGGGAAAGCCGCCTCGAATGCGCGAAGTGCGGGGATGATCAAAACGCAATGTATATCAAGTGGAGGAAGCTGTCCAATGGCTAACGTGGTGAAGAAACACAACATCTCTTCTGAGCTAGCACAGAAAATGGTGGATGAAGTGGTGGCGAAAGTGGCGGGAATGTCCTGCAACAGGGGGTCATTTTTATGGGAGCTTATATCGGAGCAGACGAAAGAGTCGGGTCCGGTGATCAGGACCCTAATCAGCGCAGATTTGAGCAGGTCACAGGCTACAGTTCTGCTCTGGAATCAGCCTATCGCGAGATTGCCGAATTAAAGGACAAGCTAGCTCAGGAAAAACTATATTTGGAAGATGAAATTCGTGGCGAGATGGACGTTGAAGGAATTGTGGGGCAGAGTTCGGCTCTCCGCCATGTTTTAAACCTGGTGGAGACTGTGGCTCCCAGCGATTCGACAGTATTGCTTCTGGGTGAAACTGGTACTGGCAAGGAATTAATTGCGCGCGCGATCCATGAGCGCAGCCGGCGTAAGGAGCGGACCTTCGTAAAGCTCAACTGCGCCGCGATTCCGACCGGATTGCTCGAGAGTGAGCTTTTTGGACATGAACGAGGCGCCTTCACCGGCGCGATTGCACAAAAGATCGGCCGCCTCGAACTGGCCGACCGGGGCTCGCTTTTCCTGGACGAGGTTGGGGACATTCCCGTCGAGATCCAGCCCAAATTGCTGCGAGCTTTGCAGGAACGCGAGTTCGAGAGGCTGGGCAGCAACCGAACCCAGCGGGTGGATGTGCGACTGGTAGCGGCGACCAATCGCGACCTGGAAAAGATGATGGAGAATCGCGAGTTTCGCAGCGACTTGTACTATAGGCTGAACGTGTTTCCGATCCGCATCCCACCGTTGCGTGAGCGCCCGGAGGATATCCCGCTGCTAGTCCGCTATTTCACACAGAAATACGGGCGCCGCATGCAGAAACAGATCGAATCTGTTCCTGCTGCGGCCTTGAGGAAACTCTCGAGTTGGTATTGGCCGGGGAATATTCGCGAGCTGGAGAATTTCATCGAGCGTTCGGTGATCCTTACCCGCGGTACGGCGCTGCATACTCCGATCTCTGAACTGAGTTACAACTGCAGAAATGCGCCGGTGGCGTTCACGCGCGAAGCCCATGAACGCGATGAGATCTTCCGGACTCTGAAAGTCACAAGCGGGCGAGTAGGAGGCCCCCACGGTGCCGCGGCGCGCATGGGGATAAAACGAACGACGCTGATCTCACGCATGAAGAAGTTGGGCATCGACCGTGCAACATATCGTGACCCTCTATCAAGTAGGCCTACTTGAATAGCGAGCGCCCGGGAAAACGACGGACAGTCGGTGAAAAGGAGCATCAACTCCTCTATCGGGGAAAGCTCCTGACTTCTATGATCAAAACCCTTCTCCAAACCGATCCAGATTATGTCTACACTTCCTGAGAATTATCGCGGGAATCATCGTCTTTCCCTATGGCATGCAAAAGCTCTTCGGATGGTCTAGCGCTCCAGGATTTGGCGCCCCAGGAATCAAGGTCTCTCTTGAACAGATCACAGCGAGGAACATTCCTAAATTTATTGCCTGGCTCATTATCATCGGGCATTCGTTCGGAAGTATTGCCCTGATGTCCGGCTTTTTAGGGAGAATCGCGGCCGGTGGACTGTTCATCATCTTCACCGGTGCGCTCATAGTCCACCTGCCGGATGGGTGGACACTGAATTGGTTTGGATCAAAAAAGGGAGAAGGAATTGAGTATTTTGCATTGCTCCTGTCACTCCTCCCGGTCATCGTCCTCAAGGGAAGTGGTGCGCTATCAATGGATTTGTGGCTGACAAGATGACATGCCTGCGTACTACTCACATCAGAACCCACAGCTCTTTACCAAATCTCCTCTCTCGATGACCGTGGGGAGTTCGTCATTCGCTGTCCTTTAGCTGTCCAATAAGGATTCCTTGACGTTTCCTACAAGGGTTTTCGAGGGCCATGTAATCGGCAGTTCGTTTATTCACGAAGGTGAGCGCACCAGAGGGAGCTGCGTACCAGGTGTACGCCGGAATCACATTGAGCGTCGCTTGTAGTGGGCTCAGCGGGCCGCCCAGAACTTTGTAGATCACCGTCACCGGCACGGAGGAAGAGCACGCTTAGTCGTGCACCAAACTTTGCGTGGGACCCGATTAGTCCGAGAAACGCGCTTCTCGGTCAGCACGGGTCAAAGGCGAGAAGCCGACTATCGGTACTAATCGGGTCCTCGATGAGCAACTTGGCGGAGATAACCGGCCAAACTTTTTGACCGCGTAGTTTTGGAATAGCTCGACGTAGCGCGCGTGAGAGAGACGCAGTATTATTTTTTAGCTGGATTCCCTCTTCTTCAGATGAGAGTTTAATCGAGTCGTGATTTGAGTGTAGATTGGCAACTGCTGCGCCGCGAACGGTCATGTAGTCGATGAGTTCGGCCACGGCAGGTCTCTGGATACTTGGAATCCATCGTGCATTGCAGAAGGCGCCAACGAGGACCTTGCATTCTCGTTCAACTGTGGACCGTCAGTCAGGTTGGTGAGATAGAGTCCGATCGGCTCTGCAAAGCACAGTATTTTACACACCCTAAAAATGGGCAGACATTGGCCGCTTATGGCGTTTTTGCGTCAAGCGGGGAGCGGGTGCTGTTGCTCCAGATTTCAGAGTCACGACCTGTGTACTTTGCATCGATCCGCCGTTTGCCAAATTGATTCGGGGCAGCTGGTTTGCTAAGGTCGTCGTCATGTCCGAGCTTTCCACCGAGCAGATACGCGAATTACTCGACTCCCTTTATCGCGTGGATTCGGGACGAATCCTGGCAACTCTGATCCGCTTGCTCGGTGATTTTGATCTTGCCGAGGAGGCGATGCACGAAGCCTTTGCGGCTGCACTGAGCCTGTGGCCGAGGAGTGGAGTACCCGGCAACCCGCGACCATGGTTGATTTCGACGGCCCGATTCAAAGCCATTGACACTCTGCGTCGCCGCGCAAGATTTGATGCATCTCAAGACGAGCTCGTGCGATATCTCGAAGCGCGATCGAGTTCGGCGGAAAGGTCCAATGAAGAGGACAGCCTTGAGGACGATCGCCTCCGTCTGATCTTCACCTGCTGCCATCCCGCTCTGCCTCCGGAAGGACAGGTTGCGCTCACCCTGCGCGAAATCTGCGGTCTGACCACGGAGGAGATTGCCCGGGCGTTTCTGGTTACGCCGGCGACACTGGCGCAGCGCATTGTGCGCGCAAAGGCAAAGATTCGAGAGACACCGATTCCATACGAGGTACCGACGCCACAGGAATTGCCGGAGCGGCTGGACGCGGTGCTTCAGGTCATCTATCTCGTCTTTAACGAGGGTTACTCGGCTGCGGCGGGAGCGGAGGTAACACGGGCCGAGCTAACCGGCGAGGCGATTCGATTGGGACTACTACTGACCGAACTTCAGCCCGAGCCGGAGGTCCCAAAGCCGGAAATCATGGGACTACTTGCCCTGATGTTGCTGCAGGAATCCCGTCGCGCCGCGAGAACCTCTCCGACCGGAGAGCTGATTTTGCTGGAGAATCAAGACCGCGCGCTCTGGAACCGGGAGCAGATCGCGGAGGGAGTGGCATTGGTGGAGAAAGCCCTGAGGTCCCGCCGCTTCGGTGCTTACACACTGCAGGCTGCGATTGCGGCCGTTCATGCGGAGGCGGAATCGGTCGCTGCGACCGACTGGAGGCAGATCGTTGCGCTTTACAACCAATTGGTACGAATTCAGCCTTCGCCAGTGGTACAGCTGAATCGTGCCGTGGCAATTGCCATGCGCGATGGTCCGGAGGTCGGTCTGACGCATATCGACGCGGTCTTGGCACATGGCGAATTGGCAAATTACTACCTGGCGCATTCAGCCCGTGCGGAGATGTACCGCAGGCTGGGCAGGACCGCTGAGGCCCGGTCCGCTTATGAGAAAGCTCTGGCGCTGACCCAACAGGAACCGGAGCGGCAGTTCCTGCAGGAGCGGATTCGGCAGCTGAAATAAAAATTGGGATGGCTGTCGATTTTCCGTCTCCCCAACGACTATAGGACAAAAGAACGATGAGCTACGGCCCTGAATGAACAGGAAACGAGTCATCGGGAACAAACCACAGAAACCAAGGAGAAAAAGTCATGCCACAGTATCTGGTTGTTAACTACCTCCCCGACGACTTCGACCCGTCCACTGTAAGCGAAGCGATGATCGAAGAGATCCACGTGCTCAACCGCGAAATGATTGCCGCCGGCGTGAGGGAGTTCGCCTGCGGGATTTCCCCGGCCGCCAATGCCAAGACGGTGCGGAAGCAGTCCGACGGCACGGCGCTTGTCACCGACGGGCCGTACACCGAGACCAAGGAGCACATGGGCGGTTTTTGGATACTGGAAGCCGCCAATATGGACGAGGCACTCGCGTGGGCGCGCAAGGGTACCATCTCCTGCGATGCGGTGGGCGAGGTGCGCGAACTTCTTTTCTTTCCGGCGCCAGAACAAGGACCCGGCGAAAGCAAGTAAACAATCTGGCCGCGGCGACTCGGAAGATTCGACGTCCTGACCATCGGAGGAACGAGCCAGCGCGAAGCTACGCCGCTGGCTCCCACCCGGAAGGAAGAGGAGAAGAACAGTGAAATACCTCTGTTTGGGCTACTACGACAAAGGCAAATTCGATGGCATGACTGAGAGCGAGCGAAACGCCATGTTCGATACATGCTTTGAATATGACGACCATCTTCGCGCCAGCGGGCACTGGGCCGGTGGAGAAGCGCTTCAGGGGCCGGAGACCGCCCTGACCCTGTACTGGAAGAACGGAAAAGTCGCGACGACCGACGGCCCCTATGCCGAAACCAAGGAACAACTCGGCGGCATTCTCGTCCTTGAGGCGAGGGACATGAATCATGCGGTACAGCTGATGGCGCAGCATCCGGCGATGACGTACGGCAACATTTTCGAGATTCGGCCAGCGGGGGACATGAACGAAATCATGAAGGCAAGTGAGCAGCGACGGCGACAGAACACTGCACGCTGAAGACGGCTGCTGTCGATTTTTTCTGTGCGCGGCGACTATAGGATGAACGATCGAGAGGATGAACGTGACGTCCGGATACAGTATTTCCTAAAACGCTATGCGCGCCGGACGAGGAAGGACGGCCTGCGCCCAAAAGTCCCATTCTCAGGAGGAAAACAATGCTGAAAAAGAAGGTTGCCGCAATCGCCATCAAAGGGTTCGCACTACTCGCTGTGCTCGGTACAGCACAACACGAGATGGCACAGGATGCCACGACGCCCTATCCGAAGATGGCGCCGATCGAACAATATCTAATGGATCGCGACGCGGAAATCGCCCTGGCCCGCAGCGGCGCTCCAGACGCCATCTCGCACGACGCCTCAGTGATCGTCCTGACCCGCCAGGGCTACGAAACCGCGGTGGAAGGCAAGAACGGCTGGGTATGCTGGGTGGGGCGCGGGTGGATGGCCATGTTCGATCATCCCGAATTTTGGAATCCAAAAGTCCGCGCCGCAGATTGTCTCAATCCACCAGCCGCCCGAACCGTTCTCCCGTACGCCTACAAACGCACCGAACTACTCCTGGCCGGCCATTCCAAGCAAGAAGTCATCGCCGCAATCAAAGCCGCAATAGACAAAAAAGAATTACCAGCCCTCGAGCAGGGGACTGTCTCCTACATGATGTCCAAATCCTCCTACCTAACCGACAACGGCGACCACGATGTCCCCCACCTAATGTTCTTCCAAACCGACAAGCCCGACGCAGCTTGGGGCGCAAACGTGGCGAATGCTCCGGTTGTGTCTGTGAACTACTGGTACTTGTCTGCGGAGGCGTATCCACAGCTCAAGAGCTTTCCTCTCATGGCTGTCTTCTTGGTGATGGTGCCCAAATGGTCCGATGGGACCCCCGCCCCACCCATGTAGCACCAACAGAATAGAAACACCAGAACACGGAGACTCAAATGAGAAAGCTCAAAATCATGGAACACATCTCGCTGGACGGCGTGATCCAGCACTCCGCCGATGGCGGCGATTTCCCCTACAGCGACTGGTCCGCGCCCTATCGGACCCCCGCTGGCAGAGATGCAATTCTCGCCGCGTATGGCGGTAGCTTCGATCTGCTGCTTGGCCGTCGAACCTACGATATCTGGTCGGGCTTCTGGCCAAAGGCTCCGAGCAGTCCGATGGCGGACGGCATCAATGCGGCAACAAAATATATCGCTACTCACCGTCCGGAAAGTCTGGAATGGGGGCCGTTCGAGGGCCTTGGGCCGGACATCGTCGAGGGCATTCGCCGCATCAAGTCGCAGGACGGCCCGGACCTTATCCTCTGGGGCAGCTCCACGCTGACATCGACGCTGCTCGAACATGGGCTTGCGGATGAAGTCCTGCTGGTCGTCTATCCGATCCTGTTGGGCACGGGGAAGCGCTTCTTTGCGGAGGGAACTCCGCCACGCTCATTCGAGCTCGTCAGCACGAAAGCAATGCCGTCCGGCATCATCCTCAGTTTTTACAAGGTCGCCGGGCCTTTGAAGACCGGATAATTCGACGACACGGTGGGGGTAAGCCGACGTCAGAGATCATGAGGAAAGGGTCAGGGACAATCAGATGAGAAAGGTAATCTTCGCAATCAACATTACCGTAGATGGCTGCTGCGACCACACCAAACAATTTGTCGATGAAGAAAAACTTGAATATTTTACTCACCTCACGCGAGAGGTTGACCTGCAGGTCTTTGGGCGTAAAACCTATCAATTGATGGTTCCCTATTGGCCTGAAGTCCTCAAAAACCAGTCTGAGACAAAAGCAGATACCGAATTTGCTCGGGCATTTGACTCCATCAACAAAATTGTTTTTTCACGATCATTAGACCGCGCTGAAGATAAAAATACGAGAATTGTTCGTACGAATCTTCGCGACGAAATACTTAAATTGAAACAAGAACAAGGCAAAAATATTTTAGTCGGTGGTGTGGATATTCCTTCACAACTTATAGAGCTTGGTCTAGTTGATGAATATCGTTTTGTCGTTGGGCCAATCGTCGCGGGAGAGGGGAGACGGTTGTTGGAAGGTGTCAACCTGCCGGAGAAATTGCAATTAAAGCTTGTTGAGACAAAGATTTTTAAATCAGGATCTGTCGCGCTTCGTTACTTGAAACAGTGACAGAAAAATCTGCGACCGCCGCACCGCTGGCTTCCACCCAGAAGAGATGAAGGAGGAGAAGACCATGAAATACATCTGTTTGGGATACTACGAGCCGGCAAAACACGCGGCCATGACCGAGGACGAGCGAAACGCAATGTTCGACGAATGCTTTGAGTACGACGACTATTTGCGCGCCAACGGACACTCTGCCGGCGGAGAGGCTCTGCAGCCGCCTGAAACCGCGTTGACCCTGTATTGGAGGAACGGGAAAGTCGCGACGACCGACGGACCCTATGTGGAAACCAAGGAGTAGCTCGGCGGCATTGGTGTGCTTGAGGCGCGGGACATGCATCATGCCATTCAGCTTTTGTCGCAGCATCCGATCCTGAAGTATGGGGCGTTGTTCGAGATACGACCGACTGTCGATATGAGTGAAATGATTCGGGAGAGCGAGCAGCGACGGCGAAAGGATACCTCGCGATAAGGACGGGCCCGAGGGAAAGAATGACCAGGATCATGGCCGGGGCTGGCTTGGCCGCAAATCATGCTTTTCAGCTGGCTTGGACAAGCGCAATGCACTCATCGAACTTAGGTTAGAAGCCGATCTGCAGATCAGTCCTCATAAACGCGCTAGGGTCTAGAAATGCCAGTGGGCGCATTTCGCGGGAGCAAACCAGTGAGCGGATGGTCGCTGTATGGGGCAAACGACCCGAAGTTGTTGCCGGCTTGCCAAACCAATAACCTATTAGTGAATGATAAAGGACGTTATCGCCAACCTCGTGCACAATCTCCGAATTCTCCGAGTCCCAGACTTCTCAGCCGCATGACCTGTGAGCAAGACTTCCCAGATGCCCGTTATGGATAGTTTCCGTACGGCCGACAACTCGTCCGGAGTCGGCCAAAGCGGGTTCTGACTACTTCCCTTGAGAATTCTGAATCAATACCAGATCCGAAGGAGAATCTCCGCGTACTAGGGCCAGACTCTTGCCGTCGGGCGACCATTGATAGGAGTAGATTTTGAGGGAACCGAAGTTCGTCAACTGTCGGCCGGGACCGCCGTCTAGCGGTTGCAGCCACAGATTGTCCACCCCCTTTTTGCGAACGGGGTAGACGATACCTTTGCCGTCGGGGCTGAACCGGAGTTGCCCCTGATGCCGCGGGTCGTACTCGAACATTCGCAGGACCTGGCCGGAATCAACAGAAACCAGGGAGATCGTTGGCCTCTGGGCTTTGAAATCGTAGGTGCCCAGCACAACCGTCTTTCCGTCGCGGGCAACGTCAACACCGGCGTTGAAGTCCGCAAAATCCTTTGTAACTCGTTCCAGCGGACCTCCGTCGATGGACACTTTCATATAGGCAGGAACGGTCATATCTATATAAAAGACGGTTTTGCCGTCCGGGGAGCACATCGGAAACATATCTCTCTTGCCCTCGGTAAGACGGTGCAATCCGGTGCCATCCGCTTCACTGCGCCAGATGTTCACCGAGAGGGTTTTCAACATCCCGCGCGCGAAAACAAGGTGGCCGTCGCTGCAGCCGTTAGGCTGCATCGCCGCAGACTCCTTTTCGGAAGCGATCTCCCCCTTGAGTTCGCCGTTCGGGCTGATCTCCCGAATGGATGACCCCTGCTCCGTGAGCAGATTGTTGTCTCTCGCCCACGCGACCACTGGCACGGCGTCTCCCGAACTAACCTGCCTAGCGTCGGAGTAATCGGCCTTTAGGCCTGAACTCACATAAACGTCGCGCACCGACTGGCGCATGACAGTGGCAATGGACGCGCCGTCGGCGGAGACACTCAAGTTGGCATAGTCATTCGTGTCGGCGGTAATTGGACGAAACTTGCCATCCGGATAACTGATCAGCCCAACCTGCTGCCGGCTGAAGTTTGTTTCCATGCTTGAGAAAATTACTGCCAAGGCTCTTCCATCGGGCAGCCAGGACACGCTGGTTAGCACTGTGTATGGCGGCCTGGATATCTTCCTCTGGGCACCTGTGTCTGGATCAATCGATATCACTGCGCTTATGCTGTCTTCCGCCTGATCGAAGATCGTACCGACGATCGCCTTTCCATCCGGCGACCAGGCTGAATCCGACACCACATTGGCCATCGGACCGGCGAAAATGCTCTTTTCGCTGCTGCCGTCGGCACTTGCGATGACGAGGTGGTACTTGCCAGGGTCGGGATCGTTGGCGCGTATGAAAGCGAAGCGCCGCCCGTCGGAAGAAAAACTTGGATTCGTGTCTATATCCTTGACCAGAAGTTGTGGAGTTCCACCCAGCACGGGGATGCGGTATAGATCGTACTCCTGAGACGCAGGACCGCTGACCAATTGGGT
>Ga0185299_10004078_pt1 | contig 18101 bp, 11 predicted proteins | sample PaiPotPPA55metaG_FD_128002 | JGI IMG/M metagenome (GOLD analysis project Ga0185299, IMG submission 128002) | Iron sulfur acid spring bacterial and archeal communities from Banff, Canada, to study Microbial Dark Matter (Phase II) - Paint Pots PPA... ...
AGGTGTGCAAGCGCAATTGCCGGCGCGGCGGAAGCCGCGTTCCGACTCTTCCATCTCAGGGCGCACGACGTGCAGGTCGTCGGTCACCGAGATCACGGGGAACAGCAGAATGAGTGCACAGCCAAGGGCGCAGAGGAAGACTAGCGGGGGCGCTGCCGGACGATCCGAAGAAGTCCGTTGCCGCCACAGCAGATAGCAGGGCAGCAACAGAGAGAGCCAGCAAAGATTGAGAAAAAGCTCCATACAAAAAATGCCCAGGTCGCTCGCGGGAAACACAGCCCGCCCTACCCTGGTTCGGTCTGCCTAAGGCTAAGGATAATCAAGATAGCACAGACCCGGGGAAGACGACGGCGTCGGGAGAGATGAATGAGCCGTCCCCGCCCTTCGCTTCGCGATAGGACGGGCCACCCGTCGATGCAGCGGAATCCAACTTTCGAACGCCGGGATAAGGTTGGCAACCCCCGCCCCTGGTACCCCCCCCCGATTTGTGCTAAAGTATTGATTCTACAGTGTTTATCGGCAAAGTCTTCATAACATTGGAGTTACGCGGCGTTTTTTGGGGCGACTCTCCAGTTCGTATTGCAAATAAAGGAGTTAAAACCGACGAGTCGTGCAAAGTATTGATTTCAAATAACTTAGTATAAATTCGCGAAGTTTTCGCGCTTTTAGTGCTCGGTTCTTTGGCGGCCAACTAATGCTAAGTGCGTGACTGCGAACTCTGCACTCGACTTACTTTCTATTATATCTCGCTGTGTCAAGCCGAATATTAGTTATCGCCTGCGTTAGTTCTGTGGTTAGTTGTGTCCGAAACCCAAGAAGAATTGGGACGTGAAATCCAACTCTTGCGCACAGAATGCGCAAGAATCGGGCACCCGGCAGTTGGTATATCATTCCGACGACTATGGACACGCTCGATCCGGCGGGAGAATTTCTGCGCATCTCCGAGCGCTATCGGCAGATGAGTGATGACGAACTGCTCGTCCTCATGCCGCAGAGTTCCGAGTTGACGCCTTTTGCCCAGCAAGCTCTTGCGAACGAGGTCCGGTCACGCGGGCTGAAGGCTGAGGTAGAGGTAGAGGGGCCATCGGCTCCGTCGCCGTTTAAGGCGTCGTCGTTTAAGCCTCCGCCAGCTTTCTTCGAGCAGGAATCTCCGGAACTCCGCGATTCGGCTGGTGACCATTTTCCGGACGCCGATTCTTCGGACGATGCCGATTCTTACCAGGAAGACCGCAAACTGGTTGAGCTCTGCACCGTATGGAGCGTGCGCGACGCGCTTCAGTTACAGAGGATCCTCGATGTGGCGGGAATTCCGTTCTTCATGGGACCAGAGAAAGCTACGGGCGTCGACGTGGTGACCTCGAATTTCGCCAATGGGGTCGGCGTGCAAATCATGCTGATAGGTTTGCCCTGGGCCAGGCGGGCAATGCAGCACTACGAGCCTGAGGACGATCCGACTCCAAAAGAGAAAGAAGAACTCGACGAGCTTACGGTACGCTGTCCCAAATGCCAATCCGCGGAAGTCGTCTTTGAGGGCGGGACCTCCTCGCTGGTAGTTGGGACGGATGACACTTCCCAAAAATACAAATGGACCTGCGATTCGTGTGGACATCAATGGGAAGACGACGGGGTTGCGAAAGAGGAGTGAGCTGTCCCGTCCTTCGCTTCGCGATAGGACGGGCCACCCGCCGTACTGTGAGCACTGTAACCCGAAATCTCAATTCTTGACTCCTAAAACGGGAAGGATTGTACACCTATCTCCCCTAGTGGCGTTGTAAACGATTTTCACGTCGAGTTCCCCTGCCGAAGAAGTTCTTGAATCCCACTCCTGGCGAGGGCAAAACGGCCCTAAATCATGGGCTTTAGTTTCAGCTTTTTCTTTAGCTCTCTGCCGTTGCGAGAGACTGTCAGGCGTAAAGAGCCGGCTCGCGCGAATAATTTGCCAAGATCATCCAAGGTCAATTTTGAAGCAGGTGTATGGTTGGCTGACTCGATCCGGTCCCCTATTCGGATGTCCTTACGTGCTGCCGGCGAGTTGGTCAGAACGTAATCGACTGTAAAGTCATGAAATGAGGATCCCGTTGCCAAAACGTGAATACCCGTCATGTCATATTGGGGCACCTCATTACCATTGCCGTTTTTCTTGAGTGCCACCAGGTGGTGTTGGTAATCGAAAACAGTCGTGAAGTGCTGCAGTACATTCATTCCTATGGTTCCATAGAACTGTCGCTTGCCTGCTCCTATTCCGCCAACATCTTGTGAGAATGCCACAATCGGTTTTTCAACGATACAACCACCTAGATTTATTGCTCGCACGCGTCCAGCACGGAACCGCGTGACGCCGCTTAACATCTTCCGGGGCGCTGCATCAATCGTCTTATTGCCGAGAGGCAGGCTGGGATGTGCATCACCGAATAATTTCGTTATATACACGTAACTTGATCCTGTATCCATAGCAAGCACCGCATCGATCGGCTTCTCATCGCTATCGATAAGCTGGGCATGAACCATCGGATACGTATCCAAGATCAAGGGGAGTTTGCAACCCTCCTTCGGCTCGACGTAGTTATCTGGGTCATAGAACCGCAATACCCGTTCGGGGTAGTCCACTTCAACCACGTATTTGTTAAACAGTTCGGAGCCTATGATTGCATCTGTTGTGTGGCCTAGCAGCTGACTATAGACATCCAGCGGCACTGAGTCGGCCACAACATTATCTAACGTAATGCCATACAGGCTGATCCTGCTTATTACGACCTTTTGCCCCGCCGTTGGCTTTTCGTTTCCAAAGCCAGGGACAAGTACAGCGCCGGACGCTGGTAGGGCCAGTTGGATCGAACGCGAGCGATCCAGCGCGGCTTCGGTAGTACCGGAGTCAACGACTACTGATAATGGCGGGGAATTGTTCACGCTAGCCTGAACGTATAGATGGTTCAAGACCATTTCAAAGGGAACGATTGCGACCGGACTTGAAACTCCTCCTGGCTGTGCAGGCTCCGCAAGGGTCGCGATCCCAAGAAGAAAGACAACGGTTAACTGCTTCATCTCAAAATTTCAAGCCATCCTGCAGCACGGAAGGTCAACAAGACGCCGTCGTCGGTTCCGCTCCGCAGATGTGGACTGGCTTCCAGTCCACAAACTAGACCAAAACCTCGCGGGCAAGAGTGCCCGCGCTACACTCGAGACCCATCCCCACGCTTTGCCGGCGAGACGCCGGCGCTACCACACACCTTGCCGACGAGACGCTGGCGCTACCACACTTTGCCGGCGAGACGCCGGCGCTACCTATGAACAGCCGCTCGTACTCCCGCAGCTCATGCACTTGTAGCAACTGCCGTTGCGCACCATGATTGAGCCGCAGACGTGGCAACTGGGAGCGTCGCCCATGTCGATGAGTTCGGACAGGGCGTCGGCGGCGTGGATGGAACCGGGGACTGCGGCGGGCGAGGGCGCCCGCCCTACACTGGAATCGTTTAGATCGCCTACTCCTTCTGGGGCCGGTTGCGGCTTAGGGCGCAGGTTTTCGAAGAGGAATTGCTGCTGTCCGCTTAGGAAGCGCATTTGCAGCCAGCGGAAAATGTAGTCCATGATCGACTTCGCAAAACCAATGTCGGGATTGCTTGACCATCCGCTGGGCTCGAAGCGCGTGTGTGCGAACTTTTCGCAGAAGAGTTTCAGCGGCACTCCGTGCTGCAGCGAGATGGAGACCGCTAACGCAAAGCTGTCCATGAGGCCAGAGACGGTCGATCCTTCTTTGGCCATCTTGATGAAGATCTCGCCGGGCTCGCCGTCGGGATACAGGCCGACGATGATGTAGCCTTCGTGGCCTCCGACGTTGAACTTGTGGGTTACAGACATGCGCTCTTCTTTCAGCTTGTGACGGAGGGCTCGTGGGGGAGCGTCGAGGTTGTCATCAACGTCAACGGCAGCGGGCGAGGGCGCCCGCTCTACACTAGCTCCACTACTTAGAGCCGTCTTGCTGCCGGCGGCGGAGAGGGGCTGACTCTGCTTGCATCCATCACGATAGACGGCTACGGCTTTCAGGCCCAGCTTCCAGGCTTGGATGTAGGCTTCGGAAATGTCGTCTACCGACGCGGCATTCGGCAGGTTCACGGTTTTCGAGATCGCTCCGGAGATGAAGGGCTGGGCGGCGGCCATCATCTTGAGATGTCCCATGTAGTGAATGGAACGCGTGCCTTTCGACGGCTTGAATGAGCAATCGAAGACGGCCAGGTGCTCGTCTTTTACGTGCGGCGCGCCTTCGATGGTGCCGGTTGCGTCTATGTAGCTCACGATGGCGTCGGTCTGCTCGTGGGTGTATCCGAGTTTGAAGAGGGCGCCGGGGACGGTGTTGTTCACAATCTTGATCATGCCGCCGCCTACCAGCTTCTTGTACTTGATTAGCGCCAGATCGGGCTCGATGCCGGTGGTGTCGCAGTCCATCATGAAGCCGATTGTGCCGGTGGGGGCCAAGACTGTTACCTGGGAGTTGCGATAGCCGTGCTTTTCGCCGTGGGCCAGGGCTTCGTCCCAGGCTTGCTTCGAGGCTTCGATTAACTCTGGCAGTTGGGTGGCTGCGGAGCTTCGCTCCGCTTGGACGGGCGAGGCGCCCGTCCCCACACGGGCAGTTGTGCTGCCTATGTTGTTTACGCTGGCTCGGTGCATTCTTATTACGTCCAGAAAGGGCTCGCGATTTATGTACCAGCCGGGGCAGGCTGCTCCGGGCATGTTTTCAGCGGTGGTTACTCCGAGGCGCGTTTGGACTGGGTCGGTGATTGGCGCCAGTGGCTCGCATTGTTCGGCTATGCGCGATGATTGGAGATAGGCTTCTCCGCACATGATGGCGGTTACGCAGGCGGCGTAGTCGCGTCCGGCGTCGCTGTCGTAGGGGAGTCCGGCGGCCATTAGAAGCGCGCCTAGATTTGCGTAGCCTAGACCCAGCGGACGATAGTCGTGCGAATTTTTGCCTATGATCTCGGTGGGATATCCGGCGTTGTCTACCAGGATTTCCTGCGCGGTGATTACTACGTCTACTGCGTGCCGGTAGGCTTCCACGTCGAACGTGCCGTTGGGCGCGAACTTCAGCAGGTTCAGGCTGGCCAGATTGCAGGCGGAGTCGTCCAGGAACATGTATTCGCTGCACGGATTGCTGGCGTTGATGCGGGCAGTGTTTTTCGACGTGTGCCAGCGGTTGACGGTTGTGTCGTATTGCATTCCGGGATCGCCGCATTGCCAGGTGGCTTCGGAAATCTTCTGGAGCAGGTCTTTGGCTTTGTAGGTGTTGACTACGCGGCCGTCTACGATTGCTCTCGTGGAAAAATCGGTGTCGCGCATTACGGCTACCATGAAGTCGTCGGTGACGCGGACGGAGTTGTTGGCGTTCTGGAAGAAGATGGAGCTGTAGGCATCGGAGTCGGGATGCGATCCGTCGTATCCCTGCAATACCAGCGCGTGGGCTTTGGCTTCTTCTTTACTCTTGCACTCTATGAAGTCGACGATGTCGGGATGGTCGATGTTCAGGATGACCATTTTGGCGGCGCGGCGCGTTTTGCCTCCGGACTTGATTACTCCGGCGAAGGCGTCGAAGCCTTTCATGAAGCTTAGCGGGCCGCTGGCGGTGCCGCCTCCGCTGAGAACTTCGGTGGAGGAACGGAGCGTGGAGAGATTGGTGCCGGTGCCGGATCCCCACTTGAAGAGCATGCCTTCGGTCTTGGCGAGGGTGAGGATGGAGTCTAGCGAATCCTTCACCGAATTGATGAAACAGGCGGAGCATTGCGGGCGGGTGTATCCGGTGACGCCGAATTCGACCTGGTTGGTGGTTGCGTTCCAGTGCCAATTGGTGGCGTCCGATTTTGGCTCGACTCGCTCGCAGCCTACGTTGAACCAGACGGGCGAGTTGAAGGCTACGTGCTGGCGGATTAGCAGGTGGACCAGTTCGTCGTGGAAGGTGGCGGCGTCTTCGGAGGAGCGGAAGTATCCGTCTTTCATGCCCCAGTCGCGAATGGTTTCGGCTACGCGGGCGACCAGTTGACGCACGCCGGTTTCGCGCTCGTCGGTGCCGATGGGTCCGTGAAGATATTTCGAGGCGACGATGTTGGTCGCGGTCATCGACCAGTCTTTGGGGACCTCGACGTTCTTCTGCTCGAAGATCATGCCACCCTGGGAGTCGGTGATCTGAGCGTTGCGGAGTTCCCACTCGACTTCGGAGTAGGGGGCGACACCGGGCTTGGTGAAGAAGCGGCGGAAGGTCAGGCCTTGGGCCTTCTTCTTGTTGACGGCCGTGTTGCTGGCAGCGGATTGGGTGTTGATTTGGTCGCGCACTTCGGGCATATCCTTCTCCTAATTAGATGATGGCAAAGAGCAGATGATCTAGAGCCAAAACGTTCTTTCGACCAGATTGCGCGCGGGCTTGCCGCGTCTTCTGGCGCTGAGTGAGACGGGGCAAGCCCCGTCTCTACGGACAAATTTCTTGCGAGCCTTTTCGGTAATTGTGCTCCGGGAGCGCAGTGGTAAGAGTTGGCTCAGCGGGGCGGACGGTTTGGACTGAATTCGGTCGGGCCTGCTGAGGATCGCCGGCTGGGGATTCGATGCCATGACGGGCAAAGGAGGCGGCTACGAGTTCGATCAAATCTTCCATCGGGGCTCCTAATGGCTCGCAGGAAGCTGGGCCGGTCGGGGAGCAGCTTCAGGCGCAAGATTCTAGTTCTGCTGATGAATCCCCCCGAGGGGATGCCTGGCAGGGCCAGACCGGGGGGAAGTCACCGCTCGTTTCCATCCACTCCGGAGGGATGGTTTCCCGTGAAGGGGAAGACGCGAAGTCAGCTCCAATCAGCTCAACTTTGAGTCTCGCCCCGGTGTTTTACGGTCTCGCCTCCCTAGAAGGAGGTCTGCAAAAACTGCTCTGGGATGCTTAACGTACTCCCGTATATGGTGCCTGTCAAGAGGGAAACACAACATCTTGTAGCCCGAAAGTGGTAAGGGTGCCGAGTTGGGAAAGTGGAGCCAGGTTTCAAGGTTTCGAGTTCGAACAAATGAGGCTTGCTTGGAACCCTTAAACCTGGCCTTATCCTATGTTTCCGCCGTTTCAGGCGGTGGCGCGGATGCGATCTTCTGGCGAGGCGCGCGCCACGGGCCGGTTTAGGACGGTGGGCGCGGCATCGGTATGAACTCCTCCGTGAACTCCGGTTTGAAGTCTGGTCTGAAATTCGGGAAGTGGGGAATGAAGCTGCGTGGTCGCGAGAGGCACGTAGATGTCTTCGAAGAGGGCTTGAGTGGTGATCCGTTTTATTCCGGCAGAGGTCTCGACGAGGTAATCGCCGGGCTGGCCGGATTGTTCGCGGCCGAGAGCGTCGGTAAAAACGAGGGATTCGGTAAGTTGACGAGCGCGCACCAAAAAACGGGTGCAATAGACGGTCCATTGGCTTTCGAGATTCATAATGCTTTCTTTCACCCCACCCGGTTTGAGTTTCGGTTTTGACCGAGCGCGACTCTCGCTCGGCGGATGCTTGTTTCAAGTGGAGCGACTGTACGCGCAGAAAAGGGTCGGGTCAATTACATAAGAATTGTGCAACGGTGGAATTTCGGTTCGCGAGTTTGATGTGATGAATCCGGATTAAGCATGGGTCTAGGGTAACCGCGGTTGGCATACAAGGGGCGGGGTTTGAACGGCGGGCGGAAAATTGCGGCGGACGCTTTTGTGTTCGGCGACTTGAATTTGCACAAGGGGTGCACAGGTTAAGAACAGTTCTCGGTTCCCTGTTCTCGGTGGGTTCGGTGCGATTGTGGAAACGAAGAGTTGCTCTTAGCGGAGAGACGTTGTGATTCTCTAGCCAGCAAGCCGCGGAAAAAACAACGAACCCGGTTCCGAGCGCAAACGCCCCGAGTAGGATAATGTTTCCTTGCAAGGAGGTCTCCCCATGGGCAGTGTGGCTCTTCTGCAATCCCTGAAGGAAAGCATTCTTGGGCAAGCAAGCGTGAAGACGATCTACGGCGAACCTATCTCGGCACACGGAAAGACGATCATCCCAGTGGCAAAAATAATGTATGGGTATGGTGCGGGTGCGGGCACCGGGGGCGTGGGCGATACCAGCGCTCGAGGCGAAGGCGGCGGTGGCGGAGGAGGAGTGCGAGCTGTTCCCGTTGGCGTTATCGAGGTGAGCGACCAGCAGACACGGTTCGTTCCAATTACGGATCGAAAGAAGCTGACCGGGGCGGTGATGGCGGGGATTGTATTTGGTATGTGGGTGGGGTGGCGCGGACTTCGCCGGCATTGATCTGTGGCGTGCAGCATAACCACAGGGGGCACTGGGGAACACGGGGAAACACAGGGGAAGACGGAGACCTGAGTGACGTTACTGTTCGGGGCAGAAATGACAAGGTGGAATCGAGGGCACGGAGGTTTGGAGTGAAGAATTTTTTTGTATTCTTGGCGGCGGTTGCATGTTGTGCCAGCGGGTTCGCTGAGGATCACGCGGCTCGGGCTACTCGCGTGGTCGTGTTGGGGACGGGGAATCCGAGTGCGGATCCGGATCGGTGGGGGCCGGCGGTGGCGGTGGTGGTTAATGATCGGGCATATCTGATCGACTGCGGTCCGGGAGTGGTGCGGCGTGCGGCGGCGGCGGAGAAGAATGAGATTGCGGCTCTGAAGGCAAAAGAATTGAAGATCGTTTTTATAACGCATCTGCATTCGGATCACACTCTGGGTTATCCGGACCTGATTTTTTCGCCTTGGGTGCTTGGACGGAAAGAGGCGCTGGAGGCTTATGGTCCGCATGGGCTGAAGAATATGACTGCGCACGTCGAGAAAGCTTGGACGGAAGATGTGCGGATTCGGCGGCGGGGATTGGAGCAGGCTAACGCTACGGGATACAAAGTCAACGTACATGAGATCCGGCCGGGAGTAGTGTATCGCGACGAGAACGTTACGGTTACTGCGTTTCCGGTGAGGCATGGGATATGGAAAGAGGCGTATGGATATAAGTTCGAGACTCACGATCGGAAGATTGTGATTTCGGGCGATACCTCGCCTACGGACGAAGTGGTGAAGGCTTGCGATGGGTGCGATTTGTTGCTGCATGAGGTCTTTAATCCGCATGGGGAGGAGTTGAAGGAAGAACACTGGAAGGAATATTTTCGGACGTTTCATACTTCTCCGGCAGAGTTGGGAGAGATTGCCCGGCGGGCGCGGCCGAAGTTGCTGGTGGTGTATCACCAGGTGTTGGAGAAATTGCCGGAAGCGGATCTGGTGGAGCAGGTGAAGAAGGAGTATTCGGGGGCGTGGGTGTCGGCTCGGGATTTGGGAGTGTATTAGGCGGACATTCGATTGCGGATTGCGGAAGTCAACAGCATAACCACAGGGGGCACGGGGGAACACGGGGAAGCACAGGGGAAACCGTCCGCAGTTTTATCGTGGGACGAGGAAGTGGCGCGGACAGGAGTGTCCGCGCCACGCGAGTCACCATTACTTTTTCAGAGACGACTGGTAGCGCTTGTTGATTTCTTCCCAGTTGACTACGTTCCACCATGCCTGCAGATACTCGGGACGGCGGTTGTTGTATTTGAGGTAGTAGGCGTGTTCCCAGACATCGTTGCCGAAGATGGGAAAGAGGCCTTGCGAGATGGGGTTGTCCTGGTTGGGAGTGGAGAGGATTTTCACTCCTTTTGAGTCGCCTGCCAGCCATACCCATCCGCTGCCGAACTGGCCAACACCGGCGGCGTTGAATTTTTCCTGGAAGGTTTTGAAGTCGCTGAAAGTTTTCTTGATTACTTCGGCGATGGGACCGCTGGGATCGCCTCCGCCCTTGGGCTTCATGATGGTCCAGAACATGGTGTGGTTCACGTGGCCGCCGGCATTGTTGCGGACGGCGGCGCGGATGTCTTCCGGGACCGCGTTTAGGTCGCGAAGGAGATCTTCCGCAGTTTTCTTGTGCAGCTCGGGATGTTTGTCGAGGGCGGCGTTGAGGCTCTTGACGTAGGCGGCGTGATGCATGTCGTGATGCAAGTGCATCGTCTTTTCGTCGATGGTAGGTTCGAGCGCCGTGTAATCGTACGGCAGGGGGGGGACTTCATGCGCCATTTTCACTTCCTCCAAAGTTTGTGCCATTTTCTTTTCCTCCAAAGCGTTAAAGATGATGGGGTGTGATTGAAAGATTCATGTGGGGCGGGCTTGGTTGCCGCGGAGACGCCTTATATTTGTATCACTTTGGAGGGCAGGGCGGGGGCATACATGCGCCCGAGGAGGTCTTACGTTGAGCACATCTAAAGTGAGAACTGGGTCGTCTCTCCGGGACTTGAATCATTTTCCCCACTTTCCCCAGCGCTGAAGCGCTGGGCTAAGCTAGTTCGCCCCTCCGGGGCTGGATTCGCGCCCTTCGTTCGACTGGATTGTCTCCCGAGTTCTCATACACACTCTTAGGGTGCGTCTGATTTCGATTTGCGGTATCGCTAAAGCGATACCCTGATACGAAACCTACGCCGTTATAATTCTCTTTTCATCAATTGTGACGAGGTTCGGGGAGGGTATTTGAAAGTTCTATTGCTGGAGAACATCAGCGGGGTGGCGGTTTCGCAGTTTGAAGAGGCGGGGTTCGAGGTGGAGTCGCTGAAGGGAGCGCTTGATGAGCGCGAGCTGATCGAGAAGGTGCGCGGGGCTTCGATTCTGGGGGCGCGTTCGAAGACACAGATCACGGCGGCGGTGCTGGATGCGGCGCCGGAACTGGTATCGGTGGGGGCGTTCTGCATTGGCGTGGATAAGATCGACCGCGCGGCCTCGAGCGAGCGGGGGATTGCGGTGTTTAACGATCCGCACTCGAACAGCCGTTCAGTGGCCGAGTTGGCGATGGGGGAGATCATCCTGCTGATGCGGCGGACCTTTGAGGCGAGCACGCAACTGCATAGCGGGGTGTGGAATAAATCGTCGGCGGGATCGCATGAAGTGCGCGGACTGACGCTGGGCGTTGTCGGTTACGGGAAGATCGGGTCGCAGGTGTCGGAACTGGCCGAGGCGCTGGGCATGCGGGTGGTGTTCCACGATGTGGCGCATGTGCTGGCGCGCGGAAATGCTCGCGCTGTGAGCTTTCGCGAATTGCTCGAAACTTCCGACGTGATCACTTTGCATGTGGATGGGAAGGTGCAAAACCAGGATTTATTTGGCGAAGATGAGATCCGCGCAATGAAAGATGGAGCGTGCCTGATCAATTTGAGCCGCGGGTTTGTGGTGGATCATGAGGCGCTGGCCCGTCACTTGAAGAGCGGAAAGTTGGGAGGAGCGGCAGTGGATGTGTTTCCGAAGGAGCCGGAGAGCGGCGGCGCGTTTTCAAGCCCGCTGAAAGGGTTGCCGAATGTGATTTTGACTCCTCACATTGGGGGCAGCACGGAGGAGGCGCAGCAGAATATTGGACAGTTTGTTTCAGCGAAGATGATCGATTATTTCCAGAGCGGGAATTCCCTAATGAGCGTGAACCTTCCGCATTGTCATCTGGACTATGAGCCGGGATCACACCGTCTGATGCATATCCACCATAATGTGCCGGGGATTTTGCGGGCGATTAACCATATTCTTGCGGATGAGGAGATCAACGTTGAGCGGCAAGTGCTGGATACTCGCGGGACGCTTGGATATGCGATTTACGACATCAATCGGGCTTGCGATGAGCAGTTGCTGGCTAAGCTGCGGGCTGTTCCGCATACGATTCGGGTGCGGGTGCCGGGAGTGGTCGGGTAGGTTGCAGAGTTCAGAAAAGCCTAACCACAGAGGACACAGGGGTGCACGGGGATGCACAGGGAACACCTGGATCCGACACTTTGATCCGACTAGCGCGGGTGATGAAAATCAGCTGGAGGCGGACGCGGCGTTGGTCTTAGCTGGAGCTGTGGTGTCGTCAGGGCCGGCGGCTCCCTCGATGTGCGGGCCCGGAGTGGTTACCGGGGAAGCGGGGATTCCATTGATGTAGATGGCGGGGGCGACGGTTCCGCCACGCACGGTTTCGCCGGCGGGCAGAAGGCCGACTGCCCGGTTTCTTCCCGAACCCTTGGCCTGGTAGAGCGCATAGTCGGATAAGACGAGTACCTGCTCGTGAGCCACGAGCTTCGGCTCCATCGCCAACCACGGAAAAACCGCCCAGCCTATCGAACAGGTGATGCGCAGATCCGCATTGGCGCCTTCAACCCGATAAGGCCTGGATCCGACCGAATCGAGAATGCGAGTGGCGAGAGTGTGGGCTTCTTTGCGATCGGTGTAGCGCGACAGGAGAAGAAATTCCTCGCCGCCCCAGCGGATGACCGCATCGGAAAGCCTAGCAGCAGAGTTGATGCGACGGGCGACCTCGGTCAAGACCAGGTCTCCAATCTTGTGCCCGAACTGGTCATTGACCTTCTTGAAGTGGTCGATGTCGATCAGATAGAAAACCAGGTCACGATTGCGCAGGTCGGCGGATGGATTGCTGACAAACGAGCGCAGCACCTGTTGCACATCGGCCTCAATCGAATTGGTGAAGAACCGCCGGTTGCGAACGCCGGTGAGCAGGTCGGTCAGTGAAGCGTCAAGCAACTCATGATTGGCGTTGGCCAGTTCCTTTTCGAGGCGGGCCTGTTTCACAATGCCGACAGAAGCGAAGACCACAATGGCGGCCAGCGACAACACAACGCGGAATTTCCAAACCGGGTCTGGCAGACTTCGGTCGAGGAACGACCATGCCGCCAGCAGGGGCAGGATGAGGGTAACCGGAGCGGCCAGTCGCGAAGCCCACCGCCAGTATCGTTCACCGTTGGGATCGCCATACTCCGAGGCGGGTTCCAGACGGTGTGCCATGAGAGCGGCAAACGTCATGCCGGCGAGGCAGGCTGCCGTCGTGGAATCGTACCAACTCCCGCTAAAGTAAATTCCGGCTTCGACGAGCGTATCCACAACGTATTCCAGGATGGTGTCGATGGCGACGATGACCGTGAGCAGGGCATAGAAGTGCCGCCATCGGCCGGAGCTGTGGAGCCAGCCATGGGCGACGATTGAAAGCAAGACAACGTCCTGCGCTAATGCGAGAAACTTGTAGGCCGGGCCATACGAATGGGGTTCAGGGGCCAGGTACTGCCATGGAATGACGAGAAACAGATACAGGTACAGACCGGCCAATAGCAGTAAGAGCAGATCCAGTGTTCCCAGGCGCTGATGTTGCGGGGTCGGCTCGACGTGAGGCCGCAGAGCAAAGCCCAGAATAAGGATGGTCCAGGCAAGAAAAATCCAGGCGTCCCCGAGACTCATGACGGGCGTTTGCCTCACCACCAGCTCCCAATGCATCCACAAGATCTGGCTGCAGGATTCGATGGCGTAGCCGGCGCCGAGAAGGATCCACACCAGGCGTTGCCGGCGGGGGCCGCTGAATGCATTCCTGGCAAAGGCAACCGAAGCGGAGACCATCAAAACGAAGATGATCGAATCGGTGATCGCGGTGAGCCGGTAGGATCTCGGGAGGAGCATGGAGGCGAGTGCCTGCGCGATCACCAGGCAGGCGACGGCCCCAGCCCAAATCTTCGAGTTTGATCGAAGACGCACGATTTCCCCCATTCTTAGGCATTAAAACGTGTTATGCGCGGGAACCCAAGTAACAGTAGTAACGTCTAAGAAGATTGGCAGGTTTCGGACAGACTTCTCAGGAATTCGAGGCAGCGCGGCGGAGGCGGTCGTGGATGGCTTCCCAGTCGGGTGTGCTGGGGGGGAGGTCGACCGCGATCCAGTCGTAATTTCCAGCATCGGCTTGGTGGAGAATTTCGTAGAGCGCGGCAGCGTAGTCTGGGGCGGCGGCTGGCATTTGGATGGTCTGGACGGACTCGCGCGACGGGAGATGCTGGTGCTGGAGATAGATTCCCGGGCCTTGGCCGGGCAGTTTCCCGTCTTTCACCAACAATAGAGGGGTGCGCGGGCTGTAGTGGCGGGGGTGCATCCCGGGCGAGGGATGGGCTCCGGCTTGGGCTTCCTGGGCAGAGACGACTGGCCCGACTATCGCTTCCAGTTCCGTCCGCGAAATTCCGCCGGGACGAAGCAGGGTTGGCATGGGCTCGACTAATGACAGCACTGTGGATTCGATACCTACGCTGCAGGGACCGCCATCGAGGATGTAATCGACGTCGCTACCGAGACTGTGCCGGACGTGGTCGGCGGTGGTGGGAGAGAGTTCGGTGAAGCGGTTGGCGCTGGGCGCGGCGAGTGGAACGCTGGCGGCGCCGATGAGAGCAAGGGCGATCGGGTGGGCGGGCATGCGGAGACCGACTGTGGGGAGGCCGGCGGTCACTATGGCGGGGATCGTCCATGACGAAGACGACGGCGCTGCCGAGCTTCTCCATCCTGTCAAGCCAACACCGGGCTTGACGGGGGCCCCGGTTTGCTCGGCTGGGCGGAAGAATGCGTCCGCCCCTACGTGGGACTTGGGAAGGACCAGCGTCAATGGGCCGGGCCAGAATCGGCGGGCTAGGCGGTCGGCGGTTTCTGGCCAGTTCGCTACTAGGGACTGCGCCATTTCGATGGAAGCTACGTGAACGATGAGGGGGCTGGTGGGGGGCCGGCGTTTGACGGCGTAGATGCGGGCTACGGCTTCGGCGTCGAGGGCATTGGCTCCGAGACCGTAGACGGTTTCAGTGGGGAAGGCGACTAGGCGGCCGGCGCGGAGGAGACGGGCGGCGTGGTCGATTTCGGCGGGATCGGGCATAGCTAAGGATTGTAGATTGCAGAAGACAGATTGCAGATTGCAGAAGTCAAGAGCTTAACCACTGAGGGCACAAGGGGAACACGGGGGAACACAGAGGCGGGCGTATCGCCTTAAGTGAAGAGCGGTACTGCGATCGGTTGATAATTTGCGGTGGAGTAACGGGCGCCTCCCCCGTTCAGCCGGGCGGGGACGCCCGGCTCTCCACCGGTAAGCTTGCGAAACTATTTCTTCTTGTCTTCTTCTTCCACTACCAGGTTGTTGGTGACCGAGAATGCACCGGGAACGCTGTTGGCCTGTATGCCGGCGATTGTCTTGTCCATCTGGCGGGCAACTACCCCTTCGAGCGTGATGTGGCCGTTTTTGACGATGATGTGAATGGGAGGAACGGCACGCAACTGATACTGGCTTAGGACCTCGTTGCCGTAGATGGCGCGGTAGGCGGCGCGGCGGATTCGGTCGTCCTCGATGGAGGTGGGCAGGACCTCGATATTGTTGACGACTCTCTCGACGCCTTCAATGTGCTTGACGGCGTTTTCGGCATCCGACTTGAGAACGGGACGCGAGACTTGGCCGAGCAGGGTCACGGTGCCATCAGGGTCGACCTTGTAGGCAAGGTTGTCGAACACGCCGTAAAAAGGAAGCATCACGAGTTCATGACGGACTTCCTTGGTGATGCGATCGAGGCTCTTTTGACTGATCGCGCCAGCTGCTGGGTTGTTCTGGGTGGTGGGATTGGCGAGAGCCACCGTCGAGAAAATCAGTGGGAGAGCAAGAACTGCGAGCAGTGATTTCATCATTGTTTTGACCTCCGCAAGACTTCTTACAATGTGGTGGGAGCCCGTGAGCTTCTTCGCACCTTCAGACGTTGGAAAGCGCCGAGAAGTTGCTTTTTTCTTTCTGCCGAGGACTGACGCCCGCAAGCTTACTCCAATCGCCGGTTCTAGTCGAACGATTGGCGATAAAACGCTGTTGTGGCGAGCTGCGGCTCGCCTGGACAGCCGAGGGCGGGCGGCTGTCCCTACGCGGACGGGCTAGGACGGCCGTCCCTCCACTTGCTTAGGCTGTTTTGGGTTTGCTACGGCGCTCGCGGAAGCCCTCGATCAGCAGGTAAAGCACGGGAATAAAGAACAAGTTGAGGATGGTGCTCATGATCATGCCGCCGAAGACGGTGGTGCCTACGGAGTGGCGTCCGTTCTCTCCGGCGCCGCTGGCTGTAACCAGGGGGACAACACCGAGGATGAAGGCGAGGGAGGTCATGAGGATGGGACGCAGGCGGATGCGGGCCGCTTCGACGGCGGCTTCCAGAATGGTTCTGCCTTGTTTGCGCAACTGCTCGGCGAATTCCACGATCAGAATGGCGTTCTTGGACGCCAGGCCTACCAGCATGACCAGTCCAACCTGGCAGTAGACGTCATTTTGCTGGCCGCGGATCCATTGGGCGGAAAGCGCGCCGAGCAACGCCATGGGCACGGCGAGCAGAATAATGAAGGGGAGCACGAAACTTTCATACTGCGCCGAGAGGGTTAGATAGACGACCAGCGTTCCGAGACCGAAGAGGATGAGCGTTGTGGATCCCGAGGCCAACTCTTCGAGTGAAATTCCGGACCATTCGTAGGTGTAGCCCTGAGGCAAGACTTTTGCGGAGAGCTGCTGCATGGCTGTGATGGCCTGTCCGGAGCTGAAGCCGCGGGCAGCGGAGCCGTCGATTTCCGCTGAGCGGAAAAGGTTGTAGTGATTGATGACCTGGGGCGCGGCGGTCTGGGTGACGCTGACTAAGTTTTCGAGTGGGACCATGGAACCGGAATCGGAGCGAACGTAGTACTGCCCGATGTCCTGCGGATTCGAGCGGAATTGTTTGTCGGCCTGTATATAGACCCGATAAGAACGGTTATTGAAATCGAAATCGTTGATGTAGGCCGAACCCATGTAGACGCTGAGGGTGTCGGTGATCTGGCTGAGCGGGATGTGCAGGCTCTTGGCTTTTTCACGATCGATGGTTACGACGTATTGCGGATCGTTCGCGGTGTAAGTACTGAATAGTCCGGTGAGATCTTTCTCGCTGCGCTGGCCGGCTCCCCGAATGAGGTCGTGAGTGGTTTTGTCGATATCCTGAAGGGTGTGCGTGCCCTGATCCAATAGTTCAAATTGAAATCCGCCAAACGTGCCGAGACCTTGCACGGCGGGCGGCTCGAAGGGGATCACGATCGCGCCGGAGATCCCGAACAATGGGCCGCGGAGTCGATGGATGATGGAGGCGGCGGTGTGCTCGCGGCCTTTGCGCTTCTCGTAAGGCTGGAGAGTCAGGAACGTGAGACCGGCGTTGGGGGTGGCGCCTCCAAAGCTGAAGCCGGCGACGGCGAAGGTGCCCAGGACTTCAGGAATAGTTTTAGAGATAGCGGTCACCTGCTGGCCGATCCTCCTGGTGTAGTCAAGCGAAGCTCCGGTGGGCGCTTGCACGGCGACGATGAGATATCCCTGATCTTCAGTGGGAACAAAGCCCTGGGGCACTTTCAAAAAGACGAAGTAGGCGAGACCGAGTCCAGCGGCAAACAGGATTAGCGCGACGACTTCGAAACGCAGGAAAGCGCGGAGGGCGCGAACGTAGCCATTGTTAATCGCGGCTAGAACGCGATCGACGCGCTTGAAGAACCAATTCTTTTCTCCGTGCTCGCGGCCGAGCAGGAGCGCGGAGAGCGCGGGCGTAAGGGTAAGCGCATTGAAGGCGGAGATGGCAATGGAGAAGGCGATGGTCAGCGCGAACTGGCGGAACAAAATGCCGGTTGTTCCGGGAAAGAACGCGACCGGCACGAAGACCGCAACCAGCACGAGTGAAGTGGCAATCACCGCGCCGGTCACTTCCTTCATGGCGTCAACCGAGGCTTTGACGGGATCGGACTCGCCTTCCTGCAGATGGCGCTCGATGTTTTCGATAACGACGATGGCGTCATCGACCACCAGTCCGGTGGCGAGCGTAATGCCGAACAGAGTGAGCGTGTTGATGGAGAAGCCGAGCAGCTTGACGAACGCGAAGGTGCCGATGAGCGAGACCGGAATGGTGACTGCGGGGATGATGGTGGAGCGCCAGTCTTCGAGGAAAACGAAGATGACCAAAATGACGAGGAAGATGGCCGTGCCCAGCGTCGAGACTACGTCGCGGATGGATTCGCTGACTGCGTCGGTGACATCGAAGGCAACCTCATACTTCATGCCGGGCGGAAAGTGTTTGGAAAGGCGATCGAGCTCGGCGAGGCACTTGCGATGCACGTCGAGGGCGTTGGCGGTGGAAAGCTGAGTAACGGCGAGGCCAACCGCGTCGCGCCCGTTGTAGTCGAGGTCTGAGCTGTAGTCCTCGGCGCCAAGCTCGGCGTGGCCAACGTCCTTCAGGCGGACAAGCGTGCCGTCAGCATT
>Ga0185299_10004080_pt1 | contig 18097 bp, 21 predicted proteins | sample PaiPotPPA55metaG_FD_128002 | JGI IMG/M metagenome (GOLD analysis project Ga0185299, IMG submission 128002) | Iron sulfur acid spring bacterial and archeal communities from Banff, Canada, to study Microbial Dark Matter (Phase II) - Paint Pots PPA... ...
TGGCGAAGACTGCCAACGGTACGGACGGCAAAACGGGCTGCGGTGTGGCACACTTACCCGTAATAAGAGCCTCGAATGGAAGCCCGCAAAGTGCACTAGACCAGCCAAAGAGAAACGTAGGCACCTGAAAAAGAAGAGAAAAACCGGAATCCATCCTACGAAAGCGATTCCGGACACGAAACGCACACACTTCGGCGCTGCTCCTGTTGTTCAGAGGCGCGCCACCTGCGATTTGTTCCGGCATTCGCGTCACGGTGGCCCGGCTCCGGTAAGAACTTTTGCGCGTCCGACTTCGATGCGAACCACGTCAGCATCACGACGGCCCTCACGCTTCAAATCTTCGATAAAGTGCCAGCCCTGCGAATCCAAAAGCAACTCTCCACAAATCGGGCAATGCCCAGCGCAAGACTCATCCTCACCCGGCTCTCGCTGAATGTCAGGGTTATGAAATCGAGCGAGTGCATGAACGCGCCGCACACGATTAAACGCAACTTCCAATTCAGCGAGCCGAGCCGGAGCCGCCTCAAAAAACTTCGATGGATATTTCAGAGCGTGGCCTAGTGCAGCCTCGAAAGAACGCGCCTGCTTAATCGAGACAATACGTGAGCCATCGGCGCGAATCTCGGCCCACAGATTCGATAGTTCGCGGTTGTGCTGCGGCAGTGCCGGTCCGACGTAAATTCCGTGCGCGTGGAGATTTGTGTTTCCGCTTCCAAACTCACAGCACCACAAAATGCCATAGTCACGGCGCGAGATTCGAAATCTTTTTTCGATTGCCCGAAAAAACCTTTTAATGTCGTTGTTGAATCGGCGCACGTCCTCCGCACTCGGCATCTCGCCAACATTCCGCGTCGTAATATCTATTTTTGCGAGAACGCGCGGGCGATGGTCCGCAGGCCGATGCTGTAACAACTCATCAGCCAACGGGCGCAAGCGCGAATGTTTACTGAACAAATTACGGAATGACTTCGGCCCACACGTCGGGCAATACCGATTCCCGCAAAGACAAGACGTATAAAACTTGTGCTCTACATTTCCTGAAAAGCAGTCGCGCCGTCGAGCGATAAGACCACACCATGCCTGCCGCCGCGCCTTTCCAGGGAGTCCCAATTCCAGCAACAGATGCGACTGTTCTGCCTGCCGCTGCGGAACACGGCCAATTAAAGGAGCCGCAAACTCTCCGTACTCATCAAAAGCCAACGGCACCGAGCGCGACGGGTCACCCGGTTTTTTGTTTTTCATCTGACGCACTAGCGCAGGACGTTCAGACGTTAAATCGGCCTCACGTTCCGGTGACTGATAGGGTTGCTCCTGCCGTCGTCTCTCGCTAGATGCCCGAAGATTGCGTCTACGCTCACTCGGCGACGTGGGCGTAAAGTCTGCCAGCGCGTCCGACCTCGTTTCCGGCAGCACAATTTCATCGCGTGGGATAATCGCATGGGGCACAGTGAGCACGAATTGCTTCGCCACAGACACAGTTATTTTGTTTCCTCAAGTAAATAGAGATAGCGTTCCGGCTCACATGCGGTAGCAAGCGGCACAGCGGACTCTTCGGCATTTGTGGCCGCTATGACCTTGAGCCGACGATTTGTCGCGTCCAGCGCCGCCAGAATGCGAGCACGGGCGATTTGAGTGGACTGGCTATGGATGTTGCCTGCTTCGCAGGCAGAGGGGGCTTCGCCCCCTTGCTTCGCTCGAAGACGTGCGCCGCTTCGCGGCTTACTCTCGCTCGCTACCCCCTTCGAAAATTCGGCCACGATTCGCAGCGCACGTGAAAAGTCACAGCCTATGGCACGCATAACGAACTCGAACAAATCGCCGCCAGCGCCACAGCCGAAACATCTGAAGCACTGTTTTTCTGGATGGACGTAGAACGACGGATGCCGCTCGGAGTGCAATGGACAAAGACCGACGAATTGGCGGCCGGAACGCCGCAGGTGTGTGAATCTTCCAACGAGGGAAACTAGATTAACGCGGGCTTTTAACTCTCGCGCATCGAGCGGAGCTGGTATCCGACGGTCACTGGACACGGTGCACCGTGTCAAAACGTTCTCTTGAGGGTTTACATCTAAACGAGTTTTAGGTAATACTTCTGGCGTTGATTCCATTTGGGCCTTTCTGCCGGGCGTTCCTGCGCCCGGCTTTATTTTTGTATCTGTATTTCTGTCGTTCGGGAGTTCCTTTCTACCCCTCTTTTTCCTTACCTCCTCATAGACACGGCGTTGTCTCTGCGAACGTCGCGTGTCTCACCTTGCACGCCTCACCGCACAACGGGCACGATTCTTGTTCTCGAACCTTAGCGCCGTTCACTCGCTTCGGAATATCACAGCACTGAAAAAGCAAAACGAAAGGTGTGCCCTCGCGGAAAAACACAACTGCATAAATCGGCAGTTTCATCGGCGAATCTGGAAAACGAACGCTTTTTCTGAAACGTGTGTCTCAACATTTGGAAGTGGAATAGGTCCGCGCTTCTCGTGTCCCGTCATAGTTGCCTTTCGGCCCTGCATTTCTGGTGCGGGCCTTTTCTTTTCAGCACCTAACAAAAAATCGAGAAGTGTAGATACCCTGATTCGGCGCGAAAGTTTTCGTTTTGCCATCTTTTCCCAACCTTTACTAACGCTCAACGAAGCGCGTTCCGCTGAAGCCATGCAAGCCGACCACGCCCGCGTTCCGTGAGCGTGTACGCCAACTTACCCCCCGCGCTTTTCATCGTTGCTAACAACCCCCACCGCTCCAACCTCCGGCAGTATGGATAAAATCCATCAACAGGAAAGTAGGAAACACTCACGGCCAACTCCGGCACTTCCATAGCGCGGCCAGCGCGTGAAAGCATCGCAAGTGTTTTGAGTTTTAGCGAATTCCTCGGGCCACGCATTGCAGTTAGTCACTCATTCCCTTCGCACGCTCTGCCAGAACCTCTTCACTTCCGTTTTTGGTGTCATCCTCTTCCGCTTCTCCGTCGTCAATCTCCCTAGACTCTTCCTCATCCTTACGGTCGATATGTGCGATTGCTCGCACGCTCGATTCGGGCGAGAACATTGACACTAGAAACGGCACCTCTTTTTGTTGGCGAACGTCATAGACGATGAACTCGCCCGGGTCCAAAGCCTTCACGCGCTCGGCAATGTCGCGCGAAGTACGCTTAGCAACACCGTCCACGTCCAGCGGCTCGGATTGCCGGAAGAGAATGAAAATGTCCGTTTGCGATGTGATAGTGCGGGCGATTTCCGAGAAGCGTTGCCCGGTATACGCAATGTCAATCCCGTAGTGCCGTCCCACGCGAATCAAATAGCGCAGCCTCTTGGGAACTTTCCCGCCATCGCAGACCTCCGGCACCTCTTCGATACCTACAACCATATTTTTTCGGTCGAGCAATGCGGGAACTATTTCGGCAACATCTTCCGTCAAATCTTCGGGGCAGTAGCTACAGGCAAAAGACTTTTGCTGTTTGCTCCACTCCAAAAATTCAAAGATTTGCTCCGGCTCGCTGAGTTGGTTTGGGACGTGGTCCGAGTGCTCTAGTGCAGTGTCAACAATCACGATGCGCGGCGCGTAGGGAATCATTTCGCGCAACTTGTGAGACTTCCCCTGCCCCTTTACGCCAACGCATCCCACAATCAGGCTATGCTGCTTTTTCGGCTCGCTCATACTCTCAGCCTCTTTTCCCACAGCCACGCCTGTAGGTGCGACAGCCCGCGGCCAGCAACAGGAGTCACACCTTCACCAGCCCGATTTATCGGCAGGCTTTTTCTCGCCTGGCTTTCTTGTCAGTCGCTCGCACATCTTGGTGAGAACTCCCAACCCTTCGATTGCGTATTCTCGTGAACTTTTTTCCCCCAAGAATCCGCCCGATGCCATGCCTTCATTCTCATCGACGTAGTTTTTGAGAAGGCTTTTCGTTTCTTCCAGATGACGCACAAACAGCTTGAACGTCACCTCTTCATCAACCTCGGCCTTTCTCACAACGTCGCGGATATATTCAGTTAAGGACACGCCTTCGGCCTCTGCTGCGCGAGCGAACCGCTCACGGTCCTTTTGAGAGAGCCGCAACCCAATCATTTTGCCGTCAAGTGTTTCCTCTTCGTCGCCATCCGGCACATCTGGGTCATCCTCTTGTCGACGTACGCCCCCCGTAGATTTCCCGCCGCGCCCACGCCACGCCTCAAATCTGATAAGTTCTTCCTTTGCTAGTTTCGGCATTGTTCGGTCTCCTTTTCGCGTGCAAAATGCGTGCAAGTATCAGATACCCAGATAACATCAAGCACCTTTTCATGCTGACTAGTACCTGTCAAGATAGGTGCCTTTTTGGGTATAAAAAGGCTACCTAAGGGGTGGGGGCTTTTTTTGGTACAAAAAAGCTACAGGGGTAGGCGTTTCGGGATGCCAGAACTGAGTGCGAAGCAAAAAGAAAGATTGTTATTCGAGTCGGTTGAATAAAATCCCGCGAGAGACGCCTAATTGTTCCAAATACAGCGGAAGACTATCCCACAATTCCTCTCCGCTCCGGTTTGAAACGTCCCCTCACCCCACACCATACAATTCAGCATTCTGCAAGGTTATGGTGCGGCGAATTTCTAACGTTCAGCCAAGCGTTAACGCCACAGCCAAACATAAGTGTGAAAGCGGAGATTTAGAACTTAAACGCCAAATCGGGCCGACTTCGGAGTGGCCGGGCGTTTCAGGGTTGGGCCAGCAAAGCGTTCAGACGGTCGAACATCTTGCTGGCTTTGGCCACAGTGGCCGCGTTCAATGCAGTGAGATTTTCTTGCTGCTTCAGAAAGTACACCGAAGGCTTGTAGTGACTAAAAGTTCCTAAACCAGATTTGCTGAAATAGTCTTCAACACGCTTCACAACTCTGGGATTGCCCGCTACTAAAGCAGCGGTGGTCAATTTTGTAGCGAGTTTATATGCGCCGTTCACCAGTTCGACGTAGAAATCTGGGTCAAACAAATCTTCGATGTCAGCATCAGCCGTTCCCGTAAACTCATTGATTTGGACAAGGCTGCTCCTTCCCAAGAGGCCATTAGCCTGCAAGTTGCTAATGCGCTGTTTGTCTTTTGCGCTGACATCCATCAATACGGCAACGTTGAGTTTGTTGGCACCTAAGAGCGAGAGAAAAGTTGAAATTTTGTCAGCCCCGCCAACTGGAATGATGACCCAACGTGGGTCAAGCTGAGTTTTGCCGACTTTGGCTGCTGCATCGTTGAGAAGTTGGAGATAAATCAAATCTGACGGCCCTTCGACAAGTAAGCAGTTCGGGCCGATGAAAAGTGTTTGGGCAAGGTCGTAGCCCAACGCAGCTTGCAACGGAAACACGGTGTCTTTGTCATTTTTCAAAACATCTGCGCTGACCGTGGTTCCAGTTTCGTCTAGGTCTTGAACCGTTCGCGTTCGCTCCAAATGGCCGGAATCAATCATGAACGGTGAGTGGGTTGTGTAGACAACTTGGTATTTTGGTGCAAGCCGCTCTTCGATGAAGCGCAGAAAATCACTCTGTGCCTTAGCGTGAAGACTCAGGCCGGGTTCGTCTAGAAGGAGAACAAGGTCAGTCTTTCCTTCCAACTGGGAAAAATAAGTGAGGAATGAAAAGAACCACACAAAGCCCTTCGAACGCTGGTCAAAGGGCACGGTGACTCGATGTCGGTTGTTTTTAATACGAACATGCAGGATGGTTCCCGCATTGAGGGGTGCTGAGTCGGCGGGATTTGCGTTTGACAAGTCAAATTCAACTTCAAGCTGCTTGTTCTGGCTCCAAAACTTGAACATCTCATCCGTGATGCTGATTGACCCAGCTTCAAGAGCAGCCTTCAACCGTTCATAGTTTTTTTCGTCGCCAACTTCCTTCAAATCCACACCCACTAGGTCTAACAAGGCCAAAAAGGTTTCGTCAGATGCGTCAATTTGCTTTTGCGCTCTCTTAGCCAAAAGATTCTGTATCGAAATGCGGCCTTGCATAACACTGTAATCGTCAAAATAAAAAAATCGCGGGAGCCACTTCACCATGTACTCATTGATGATTTGCTGAATCAAATCCTTTTTGTGGCGCTCCTTTAATTGCGTCAGCATCTCATTTGCTGATGGCGGTTTGTCCGGCATCACTTCTAAGTACGCAATAAGCGAATCTACAGTTGGTTCCAACGCTGCTTGGGCCGAGAATTCCGCAGACAACCCGCTGTTTGCAACCAGATGGCGAACCACGGCCTTCTCATCTGTCTGAAAGTCGCAAGTCCTTGCGTTCTTGTAGTTCTTCGACAGAATGACCTGCTTGGATTTCAAGACGCCTTTTCCATAGACCTTTTCTAGGGTCGCAAGCTCTTGGTCAGTCAATTCGAATTCTGCTGATGTCACCGTTGCGGGTGCGGCTTCATGGGTGTGCTTATACTTTGCATAGCCCTTACGCGGGTAGTCTAGAATATCGAAATTTCCAGCGGTGACGCCTTCCACTGGGCTGAGATTTCGCAAAGCGTGAAGGAAAGCGGTTTTTCCTGATTCGTTCTTGCCTACCAAGCAGGTAACGTTCTCAAAGTCTACCCACGTAGAATCGTCTATGCTCTTGTAGTTGGTGACCCGCGCTCTCTTCAGTTTCATCTGCCGACCTTTCACACATAGCTGTATCGGGGTAAAAATGCACCGCAAACTGTTCAAGGGAAGCAGGGCAGGCTTTATTCTATGATAATAATGCATCGAAAATCATCAGCGTGATAGATGGCATGGGCCCAACAGCATCGCGTGATTCGCAAAGAAACGAACGTTAAACAATCGGCCAGGCTGGTCTTTCGGAGTGGCCGAGCTTTGAGTTTAGCGGAAGGGTTACCAGCTAGTGTCGTGTTAGAATCTGCGACACGGAGAGTCCAAGCCCATGAAGTCTTTACTGGTGTTTCTCGCGTTGGTTACCTTGGCCCTGCCTAATCCGCCTTCAGCAGCAGACAAAACCGAATTGGACGGCTACTGGTGGGAAAAGCTTGATGCCAATTTCAAACTTGGCTGGGTATCCGGCTATGCGAAAGCGATGGACTTAGCAGGCACAATTCAGATGTCAACGTGTGCATCGAACATGCCCATGTACGCGAAGGCGTACCCCAACACGGACCCGAAAGTCATCTTGCAGAAGATGTGCCTAAGCGACACACAGTTTGATTACGACAGCATATCAATGGGGCAGTTCGTAGACGGCATGAATGCCTTTTATAGGGACTACCGCAACAAACAACTCGAAGCTGGTTGGGCGATTCAATATGCACGTGACGCAATCAAGGGCAAGCCCGCCAAAGAATTAGATGCTGAGGTCACCCTCTGGCGCAGATGTTCCGCTGCTGACAAGAGCCATCCGATGCCGCGAAGTTCTGAGGATGCCGCACAAATCAGCAAAGCGTGTACGCCTGACAGCGAAGCCAGCCACTGAAATTGCGTTTTCGTTTCACGATTGATTGACACCGATGCAGGCGCTGACATAACCTCCACTCACGTAACCCATTAGTACTGTCACGGCAATCTCTTTAAGCCATTGGGAGTGTTCATGAACGCGAAGAAGCTTGTGGAACTGAGACAGGCGGCAGAGAAGGCCGTGGAAGACATGCCTGACGGCGACTTAAAGGTAAAAGCATTTGAAGTGATATTAGAACACATGATGCAGCAGGAGCCTGAATCCAAGGCTAAACCAGCCCATCATGTTAAAGCTTCCGCTGTTTCCGAAAAAACTAAAAAGGACGCCAACGACAAATCATCTGTTGGGCGCATTCTTCTTCTTCGGGAAGAAGGGTTCTTTAGGGAACAAAAGTCAATCGCGGAAGTGTGCGACGAACTGGCAAGCCATGGATGGCACTACCCGCAATCGAGTTTAAGCGGCCCACTTCAAACAGCGGTGCAACGAAGGGAGTTAAGAAGGACTTCCGGTAAAAAAGGCAATAAGAAACTTTGGTTGTATTCGGAATATTGAGCAGCCGTGACCAAAAGTCCGTCAGAAGAACTTTCGGCTGACGTTGCGAACCTGTCAGCGGTGCTGGCTCAGGCCCGTAAACACCGATTTAAAATTGACACACACTCGTTCTACTCTCCTAAAGCAAGGACTGCCCTTGCTGGCATCAAGAGAAACTTCATTCTCTTGCAGAAAAACTACCCTTCGGAGCGCTTTGCACGGGTTGCTTACCAACTTTCTACCATTGAACCGCTCATCAGCAAATTGATAGAACTCTTCCCTTCCGAAGTAGAAGGGATGACAACTATCCTCCATGAAATTGAATTTAAGCTTGACGCTGACTTAGAGGCCGAACTGGGGCAGCCGGACGCAATGCGTTTTGCCTCTTCCGGCGTCTACTTCATGCCTGATGATTTGATTGAAGAGAGGCACTTCGTTCTCAAGAAATTACTTTGGGAAGTAAACCGCTGTTATGATGCGGCTTGTTACAACGCGTGTGCCGCATTGATTCGTCGCCTAGTCGAAAATCTAATCATCAGCGCGTATGAACATCACAAAATTGCTTCGCGCATACAGCACAGCAATGGCGACTATATGGAGTTTGGTGCCCTGATTGGCAAGGCTGCATCCGAAGCTGCCTTAAAACTTGGCCGTCAAACGAAAAACGCTCTTCCTGAACTAAAATTCTTTGGAGACCTTGGGGCGCATGGCAGAAACAGCGTGGTTCGACGGCCCGACTTAGACCGTTTGCACAACAAAACAAGAATTACGATAGAAGAACTTGCTAGAAATCTCGCGAACTAGGCGGGGCAGTTTCAAGGTGTGATTTTTTGTGCACAACGAATTGTGCACAGGAGGCATTTTTGGAAGGGGTTTTTGCCAGCTAAGCAGCGCCGATTCAACGTAGTATGGGTTAGCTAACCGCCCTTACGCATTTCATCGTACCTCAAGCCTCCCCGACCGTCAACGAACGTGGAACCCTTCCTTTATTTTCTTGCTTCAAACGTGAATCAGCCGAGCACTCGATTTCCTTCATCGCCGCAGCTTTCTTGCACTTTCCAGACGCACCCAGTAAACTCAATTTCTCTCTCAGTACACAAAGGAATCGACCAAAGATGCTGCTTGCGCGGGATTATGTCGGTTACATCGCCACCGAAATCGTGAAACGCCTGGTCGAAGGCGGCCAGATCGAAACGGAAGCGATCAACGCCGTTGCTCTCCGCCTGCGCCAGCGCATGAACGAGGAATTGTCCGTCGAAGATCGCCTGAACGACGAAGTGCGCCAGATTCTTACCGAGCATCAAGACGAAATGCGCCGCACTGGAGTCTCGTATCAGGAAATGTACAAGAAGGTGAAGGGCCAGTTGGCCCGCGACCGCAAGCTGGTTCTGCGCTAGCTTTGGCGGCGCTTATTTCATCCACGAATTGGAGAAGTTTCTAAACGATGCGCCTCACCCGGGAAAAAATAATCCGCTTATCGCACCAGCTGACGGACGTTCTGGTAGCCAGCAACGACGTCGAATTTGTCGACGACCGCGACACTATCCGCCAGCAGGTCGTCAAAATTCTCACTGACACGCTGCGTGAAGAAGAAAAAGCCGATCTGGAGGTCCGCAAGAAAATCACTTCGCAAAAAAAAGAAATTCTCGAAGGCAGCGAAGAGTGGGATGTCCTCTACCGCAAATATTACGCCGACGAACTCCGCCGTCTGGGAATTGCTGCCGTGCCCGACGAACGCCGCCCCGAACGAAGCTACTGATCGTCTCGCGCTCCTGACTTTTCGTTAGCGCCTGCTGCAAAAAAAAAGGGGGCGGCATTTGCCGCCCCCTTTTTTACGACCTCAGTTTAAATTAGCTTGCCTACCAATATTACGGCTGGGTATCTGGCCGCCGTTTCAATGTCGGCCGATCATCATCGGGATTCGCGTTGGGATCTCCCTGACCCTTCTTATCCGCCTGCTCAGTCTTAGTCCGCAACGTCGGCTTCCCAGGGGCCGCTTGCACTTTGCGCGAAAACACGATGTTTCGCAGCCGCGCCTTCACCGTGTCGAACTCTGAGGTAGTCACGACATACTCCTGTTTGGCAGGCAATATCCGTGCAATTTCCTTCTGCGTATTCGCTATGCGCTCTGGTGTCGGCGGATGCGTCGAAAATATCTTCGGGATCGTCCCCGGCTGCCGCTTTTCATCCGCCTGGATCCGTTCAAAAAATGTTACGTAAGCGTTCGGGTCGTAGCCGGCTTTATACATGTACTGCAGCCCCAGGTAATCCGCCTCGCGCTCCGCGTCTCGCGAAAACTTCAGATACGAGAAGGGAATTGCCAGCTGCGAAGCTTCATAAATTCCGTATCCCGCCCAACCGCCCGGTCCCAGCAAAATCAGCGGAATCGTGGCCAGTTGCATCAATTCGCCTTTGGTAGCCTGCTTCGTCCCATGCCGCGCGGTCACGTGCGAAATCTCATGCGCCATCACGCCCGCCAACTCCGACTCTTCCTGCGCACGCAAAATCAACCCGCTATTCACATAAAAAAATCCGCCCGGTAACGCGAACGCGTTCACCACGTCCGAATCGATCACCTTGATCGTAAACGGCACGCGAGCGTCTGAATTGCGCACCAGGTTTTGCCCCACGCGATTCACGTACTCAACCACGACGGGATCATCAATCAGCTTCGAAGAGCGTTCCACTTCCTGCGCCAAACTCTTGCCCAGCGCGATCTCCCGTTCCAGCGAATAAAAATTGACGCCCTTGCCAATTCCGCGATTTCCGATTGCTTCCACATCTTCCTTAGAATTCTTCGGCGTTATCGTGTCTTTCTGTTGCACCGGCTGATCGGCTGCCGTTTTCTGAGGCGGCTGTGACGTCGCTTGAGGTGTGGGCGTCGTTTGCGGCGGAGGAGGAGGCGGGGTAGGTTGCGGCGATTGTGAGGGCCATTGCGACGGGTCTTGCGTCTGCTGCGGTTGGGAAGTTGGTGGTCCCGCGGGCTGCTGCTGCCCAGGACCTTGGCTGGCCGGTTGCCCTTGAGCCATCGCCAACCCCGGCAATAGCACAAACACTCCTGCGACCGCTACCGTCAGCACCCGTTGAAATGTCGATGGAATCATTGGGATAACCCCTTCCAACTCAACCCGAGTATACACCCCTCGCGAGCCGCGCTCGCGGGTTTCACCGTCTCTTGGTACGATGTCAGGCCCTAACATAAGGTTTCCTGCTCTAAGCCTGCTTAAATCTAAAATTGACAGCGTCATGACACCTGGCCCGGCAGGACAGTTGACACCCCTCCTCTGGCGCACTACATTCAAACTCTGCCTATGAGCGTTCCGAAAATCCAGATTGGCCAACTTTGGAAAAAGGACGGCACCGGGGACACCTACCTGGTTACCCGCCTTTACACCGAGGCCCTCAGCACCATCGTCATTCTCCGTAAATCCGGCTCTGAAGAGGAAGCCCTGACCCGCGTCCGTGCCGAACGTACCCCCAGCGGACAAAACATTCCCGGCTTTTCGCCCGCCCAGGAAAATGAATCACGTTAGCTCCCCGGAAAACCCGACGCGCTAAATCGAGCGAACTTCCATCTTCATCACGTCATCAACTTTCATCGACTCTTTGACGAAAAACGGCTCCCCGTACTTCACGCCAATCATTTGCCCGTAATGCCGCGCCAACTGGTTCATCTCCTGTTCCAGTTCGTCTAGCCCCAGATGCACAGCTTCTTTATCTGCCGGTACGTTCCCCGGGAATTGTGAGGAATAAGCCAGAATTGCGCGTTTGCGCTCGTCATATTGCGCGCTGATGTCCACTACAAAAGTCGGACGCACATTCGCATACGCTGTCGAATATAAAATTTTGAACGGTCGGTAAGCTTCACCCTCAATCGGCAACTGTTTTAATCCCGCCAGAAAGCAACCCTCATACCCCAGGGCCGACGCATGATAATGATCCGGATGGCGCGCCTCCCAATAAGGGAGAATCACCGTCTTCGGCCGTAATTCCCGAATCTTGTCCGCCAGCAGCAGTTTGTTCGCTCTGCTCGCCTGGACATCGGAATCCGGCACCCCAAGTATTCCACGCCACGCCACCCGCAAAATCTTGCCCGCCGCGTTCGCCTCTTTCGCCCGCGTCTCCCGCGTCCCTCGCGTCCCCATTTCCCCGGCCGTCAAATCCAGAATTCCGGTCTTGTATCCCTGCTGCGCCATCCTCAGCATCGTGCCGCCGCAGCTCAGCTCAACATCATCCGGATGCGCGGCAATTGCCAACAAATCAAGATTCATTTCCCCTCCGCCGCCTCCGATTCTATCAGCACCATCTATCTGCCATGGTTATTGATATGGATTATGGTTTTCAACAACGCGCTGCTATTTACGCGGCATTTGTTAAGATCAGAGGTGCTCCTGCGACAACCCAATCCGCGTGGTCGCGGCTACAATGGCGCGGAAGATTTGGTGTCAGCAATACAACAAAAGAATCAACTGCCGTGCGTTGTCCTCGGTGTGGTCGCAGAATGCCATCCTCCAGGTTGCTCTTTCGGCAAGACTTTCGGTGCATTCAATGTCAGGTTCCGCTTTACGCGTCGTCTACTTATTCGCGAGTGCCGAGTGTGGTCAGTATCCTATTCAGTTTGGCCCTCTTATGGGAACTGGGAATTCGTGATCTAGGGCTGTTTTTCTTCTTCTTGCCACTCGCTTATTTCATTCTGACGCTTATGGTCCGTGTTGCTCCGTTCCTCGTGCCGCCGCTACTCTACGCGGGTAAGCCGAGTGCTATAACGAAGCTGGACCTCACGTCGTAAATGTCTAGCAAGAGAAACGGCACCTGTAGGATCTAGGCAGCAACCTGCTGCCACAACTCTCATAGCGAGATGTGCTACTTTTTTAATCGACGATGCCGACCTCCGATTCCAATCGCCGCAAACTCAGTGGAAAAGTTGCTCTGGTCACCGGTGGAGCTAAACGACTCGGCCGAGCCGTCGCGCTACACCTCGCCCGCGAGGGAGCCGATGTAGTCGTCCATTTCAATAGCTCAGCCTCGGAAGCCCACGAAGTAGTGACTCAAATAACTAGTCTCGGTCGCCGCGCAATGTCTGTCCCTGCTGACCTAGCCAAAAAATCCGACATCGACGAACTCTTCGCCAGCGCCACCAAAGAATTCGGACGCCTCGACATCCTCATCAACAACGCCTCTAATTTTCTCCACGCCGACTTCGCATCCATCACCGAAGAAATCTGGGATGCCGCCCTCGACGTAAATCTGAAAGCTCCATTTTTCTGTTCCCAGGCCGCCGCCCCTTTACTCAAAAAAACCAACGGCGTCATTATCAATCTTTCCGACGTCGCCGGCTTCCTAGGTTGGACCCGCTACATCCCCCACAGCGTATCCAAAGCAGGCGTTATCATGCTCACACGCGTCCTAGCCAAAGCCCTCGCTCCAGAAATCCGCGTCAACGCCATCGCTCCCGGCACCATCACTATGCCCGGCGACCCGCCAGATTTGGCAGCTGACTTCATCAAGCGCGCTCCGCTGCAGCGCACCGGCACAACAGAGGACGTCATCGCCGCCATCTCCTTCCTCGTGAACTCGCCATTCATCACCGGCGAAGTTCTGCTCCTCGACGGCGGCCGCACTCTCTAGCCCTGGATTTTCTTCGACCATCTTTGCGCCGAGCATAAAATTGCCCGGAGGGTGTATTCTATTCTTCTTATCGCACGTATAAGTCTTTAGCGCTCGCACTTCGCGCTCCTATTTTTTAAAAAAGAAGGGCCATCGCCAGCATGGACAACGAAATTTTCACGCACCCAAACGAAACCTTTGCGCAGCCCGACGAGGCGCAGGCCCCCGCCCCTACGCAGCAGCCTCACGGCGTCGACGACGTAGAAATTCAGGAGTGGCTCGAATCTCTCGACGCCGTCCTCGAATCCAGCGGCGCCGAAGTAGCCACCGAAATTCTTGAACGCCTCCGCGCTCACGCCACTGTCAACGGCATCGACCTACCCTTCACCGCCAACACTCCTTACGCCAACACCATCCCGCACCGCCTCGAGCCTCGCTATCCCGGCGATCAGGAACTCGAGCGCCGCATCAAAAGCCTCGTCCGCTGGAACGCGCTGGCCATGGTGGTGCGCGCCAATCGCGTCGAACACAACATCGGCGGCCACATCTCCACCTTCGCCTCCGCCGCCACGCTCTACGAAGTCGGCTTCAATCATTTCTTCCGCGGCCGCACCGACGAATTCGAAGGCGACACCGTCTATTTCCAGGGCCACGCTTCCCCCGGCATGTACGCCCGCGCCTTCCTTGAAGGCCGCCTCTCCGCCCAGCAACTCGAAAATTTTCGCCGCGAACTAAAACCCGGCGGCGGTCTTTCTTCGTATCCGCATCCTTGGCTCATGCCTGATTTCTGGGAATTTCCCACCGTCTCCATGGGCTTGAGCCCGCTGATGGCCATCTACCAGGCGCGTTACAACCGTTATCTCGAAGATCGCGGCCTGAAACCGGTGACCGACGCCAAAGTCTGGGCCTTCATCGGCGATGGCGAAACCGACGAGCCCGAATCTCTCGGCGCTATCACCCTCGCCTCCCGCGAAAAACTCGACAACCTGATCTTCGTCATCAATTGCAACCTGCAGCGTCTCGACGGCCCCGTTCGCGGCAACGGCCAAATTATTCAGGAACTCGAATCCGCCTTCCGCGGCGCGCGTTGGAACGTCATTAAAGTTTTCTGGGGCAGCGAGTGGGATCCCATCCTCGATCGCGACACCGAAGGCCTGCTCGTCAAGCGCATGGGCGAACTCGTCGACGGCGAATATCAGAAGCTCGTCGTGGAATCCGGCGCCTACGTGCGCCAGCATTTCTTCGGTTCTGATCCGCGTTTGCTGAAACTTGTCGAGCCTTTCTCCGACGACGCTTTGCGCCGCCTGCGCCTCGGCGGCCACGATCCCCGCAAAGTTTACGCCGCCTACAAAGCCGCCACGGAACACAAAGGCGCCCCGACCGTCATCCTTGCCCGCACCATTAAAGGATATGGACTCGGCGAAGCCGGCGAAGGCAAAAACGTCACCCACCAGCAGAAAAAATTAAACGAAGACGAGCTTCGCGTATTCCGTTCGCGCTTTGCTGTTCCACTCAATGACGACGACTGCGTCGAAGTTCCTTTTTATCGCCCGCCCGAAAACAGCGACGAAATTCAATATATTCGCGCGAGACGCAAAGCTCTCGGTGGCTATGTTCCAATGCGTAGCGTCCGTTCCAAGTCCTTGGTCGCCAATCACGACGAACTGTTCAATGAATTTTTCGAAGGCAGCGACGGCCGTGAGGTCTCGACCACCATGGCCTTCGTCGGCATGTTGCGCAAAATGCTGAAGGATCCCGAAATCGGAAAGCTGGTCGTCCCCATCGTTCCCGACGAAGCGCGTACCTTCGGCATGGAATCCCTGTTCCGCACCGTAGGCATTTACTCCAGCGTTGGCCAACGCTACGAGCCCGTCGATGTGAACACCCTCCTTTATTACAAGGAAGCGAAAGACGGCCAAATCCTCGAAGAGGGAATTACCGAAGCCGGCTCCATGGCGTCTTTCATCGCCGCGGGCTCCGCCTATGCCACCCACGGCATCAACACCATTCCATTTTTTATTTATTACTCCATGTTCGGTTTTCAGCGCATCGCCGACTTCATCTGGGCCGCCGCCGACATGCGCACGCGCGGCTTCCTCCTCGGGGGCACCGCCGGCCGCACCACCCTCGCAGGAGAAGGTTTGCAGCACCAGGACGGAAACAGCCACGTTCTCGCCTTATCCGTTCCCAATTTGCGCGCCTACGATCCTGCATTCGCGTACGAAATTGCCGTCATCATTCAAGATGGCATTCGCCGCATGTACAAAGATGGCGAGAATGTTTTCTACTACATCACCGTGATGAACGAGCAGTACGCCATGCCCGCCATGCCCGGCGACGTTAAAGAAGGCATCCTAAACGGCATGTACCGCTTCCGCGCATCCGAAAATAAAAAATCAAAACTGCACGCGCAACTTTTCGGCAGCGGCGCCATCCTTCGCGAAGTTCTGCAAGCCCAGGAAATTCTGGAAACAAAATACGGTGTCGCCGCCGACGTTTGGAGCGTCACCAGCTACAAGCAGCTTTACGTCGACGGCAACGAAACCGATCGCTGGAATCGCCTGCACCCCAGCGAAAAACAGCGCGTCCCCTACGTCACCAGCACATTAGGAGACGCGCCCGGCGTCTTGGTCGCCGCCTCCGACTACCTGAAGACTCTGCCGAACATGATCAGCAAGTGGCTCCCGCGTCGCCTGGCTTCCTTAGGTACCGACGGCTTCGGCCGCAGCGAAGGCCGCGCCTCGCTCCGCGAATTCTTCGAAGTGGACGCCCGCTTCATCACCCTGGCCACCCTCCACGAACTCTTCGTCGACGGAAAAATCGACCGCAAGCTAATCGACCAGTCCATCAAAGACCTGGGCATCGACCCCGAAAAACTAAATCCTGTAATCTCGTAAGCTGTTGTCTCAACAATCGTCCGGAATGCAGGGCCTAACAGTTAATCACAACTCACAAAAACGCGGAGGGGTCCCCATCCCCATCCATGCGTTTCTTGCAAGGGTGGGGTCTTTGACTTTATTGGTTTTGAATTTAATGCCAAAGCAATATCAAAACGTATGCCTCCACAGCGTGTTCGAATCTAATCTTTATCACTCTAATCCTTTCGCATTCCGCAACAATTCCGCTGCTTTAATTTTCCCCGTAGCCAACTGCGCAATCAAGCCAGAATTCGCATCCAAAAAATCGTAATCCCCGAGCTCCCTCGGCAACACCCAAGCAATCTGCTCGAAGCACTTCGGCTGAACATTTTCTTCAGCAATTTCCGCAGCATAAAACCAAATCTCCACTGAATTCGAACCGCCCGCATAAACATGCCGTACTCGCCCCATCTCCACGCACCGCACCAAGGTAGCCTCCAACTCCTCCCGCAACTCTCGCGCCAGCGCCGCTTCCGGTTCTTCATCCGCCTCAACCTTCCCGCCAGGAAATTCCCATTTCAGCGGCGAACTATCCCCACGCCTTCGCTGCCCAATCAAAATCCTCCGGTCCCCGCGCTCAATCACCGCTGCCACCACAATCATGAAGTTTTCAAAACCTTCTGAGCCTCAATAGAGATCCAACCGTTGCCCGATCCATGCGCCCTTGGGATACTCAAACAATGCTCAGCGACGAGGTCCTCGATCACTTCCAATCCCCGCGCAACGCCGGAAAACTTCCCAACGCCACCGCCTCCGTCGACGTCACAAATCCAGTTTGCGGCGACATCCTCTATCTCGCCGCCCGCCTCGAACCCGAAACCAACCGCATCTCCGAGGCCCGCTTCCTCTGTCAGGGTTGCACCACCGCGATCGCGTGCGCGTCCCTCCTCACCGTGGAGCTAAAAAATAAAACCATCGCCGAAGCCGCTCGCATCAACGCCGAATATCTCTCCCATCAACTCGGCGGATTACCTCCCGCCACTCTCCACGCCGCGCAATTAGCCGCGGACGCTCTCACCCAATTATTTGCCAAACTAAAATCCCGCTAATCTCGCTCTCGAGCTTTCGCCAAAGCATCCGGATCATTCAGATTCAATACGCAGCCTTCCTCGTTCGTTTCCATTTCGCAAACTTCTTCACGGTGCGCCCACACCACCGCCCGTGCCCCTGTTTCCAGCGGCGCACTCAACAATTCCTCATACAGCCGCGTAGCAAAAATCACCGGATGTCCGCGCCGCCCTTTGTAAACCGGCAGCACAATAGCCTTGCCCGAAAAATAAAACCGTTCCACCAACTCGCCCACTAACTCGCGACTAATTAAAGGATGATCAATCAAACAAAGCAGCATCCCATCCGTCCGTTCAGGCAAACTCCGCACCCCAGCCTGAATGGAACTTAGTTGCCCATCTTCCCAATTTTCGTTGATAATTATTTCATCCGCGCGAAACTCGGTGCCCGCTACAATTGCCCCTGCATCAGCTCCCAACACCACCCGCCGCCATCCAATCCGCGGATGACCCGTAACCTTTAATAGATGTTCAAGAAATGTCCCGCCCCGGTAGGGAAGCAATGCCTTAGGAGTGCCCATGCGGCGCGACGCACCGCCCGATAGAATCACCGCCGCGAGCATGGCATCGCGGCTACCGCTCGCTCAGA
>Ga0185299_10004081_pt1 | contig 18095 bp, 20 predicted proteins | sample PaiPotPPA55metaG_FD_128002 | JGI IMG/M metagenome (GOLD analysis project Ga0185299, IMG submission 128002) | Iron sulfur acid spring bacterial and archeal communities from Banff, Canada, to study Microbial Dark Matter (Phase II) - Paint Pots PPA... ...
TAGGTCTGCCGCTGATCGGCTGTCAAGATACCAAAGCCCGCCAAGAAAATGAGCAACTCAAGGCGCAGGTCGCCGAACTGCAGAAGGAAAATGCGGATCTAAGCAGCCGAGTGGATGGATTGGCCAAGGAAAACTCCGCGCTGGCGAGCGAGAACGAAAAGCTCAAGGCGGCCAAGACGTCCCCTAAGAAATCGTCGAAAAGCAAGCACAAGCGCCGTCGCACTGTGAATAGTTAGACGAGATTCGCTTGTCATACAGATGAACCCTCGCTGGTGCGGCCGCCGGCTTTGTGGATGTGAACTGGGCTGTTGAAGGTTGTATCGACGGCGGCCCAACCATTCCCGTCGTCGATTTCGAACTCGGCGCCGCCGCCGGCGACCACCATCTCACCGTCATTCCAAAAAGACCAAACACTTCGCAGGCGGGAAAAGTGGCAGGTGTCCAGCACTTTGCGCGGTTGGTGTGGGTGCGGGTTGGCCGGCGGGTTGCCGTCGGCGTGCGAATTGTGACGGGCGGAGTTTGCTCCCGTGCGGCGGTGGCGTCCAGCGGATTTAGCGGCGGCGCATGGGTGCGCGTTTCGGTCGGGGAAAGTTGGCATGGCCGGGCCATGGTTCTTCGTTCTGGGAGCGCGGAGCGCCTGACGTGAATCGTGGTGAGATTGCAGGCGCGGGAGTGGGTTTGTCTGGGTCCTGGGACACCTTCGTTTTCGCCTGTGTTTTAGCGGGTGTTTGCGTGGTGTCCTCGCGTGCCGGCTGCATGGGTGGCGGCTGGTAGGTTGGGTCTAGTTCTTTCATGCTCGTGATGAGTGTTCTGAGTGCCGAAGTGTCTCCGTACTTCGCTTCGTTGGCGATGCGCTCTCGTAGCCCGTCGGCTTCTGTGGGTGTTTTGCTTCCGAAGGTGTCCTTCCAGTATTGGTAGTCATCCCAGATGATGTCGACGGGTTGGTCGTCGTCTTGGGTGTCCTCGGCCACGATTTTTAGGCGCGGAAGTTTGCGCGAGATGAGGCGGAGCAGGCTGTGCTTTCCGCGTCGCGATGCCCTCTCGGCGATCGGCAGCAACCGGTTTAAGGCGGCAGTGAAATTCGCTGTGAGTTTGCTGAGTTCCTTTGCGGCTTCGTTGCTGTCGTCGGTTTCCCGCAGCTGAAGTTTCGTGTCCTGGGCGTCGCTTCCTGGTGGGGGAAATCGGTCGATTTTGGGTTTCAAGTGGGTCCCTCCTTTTTGGGCCGCTTTGGGCTTAACTCCTTCGCCTGCGTGGGGATAGGCGGTAGGATTTTTTGCATTCTCATGCGCGTAACCATTTCGTCGGGCGTTTCCCATTCTTCAAGGCCTCGCCCGCCCTGGGCGTCCACGTATTGGAAGGTGGGGCGCGATTGGTAGTAGCGATTCGAAAAGAAAAAGCCGTCGAGCGTCTCTGTCGAGGCGTGCATGCGCTCTCGCCAGCGAAAGTTCTGCTCGTTCTTTTTCTCGCGTTCTTTGGCCGCGTGCGCTTGCTTCCAGCTGCGAATCAGGTCGGGATTTTCGTCGCGGAATTTCGCCTGGTCGGCGTTGATCTTGTCGCGGTTCTTTGCTCGATATTTCGCGGTGCGTTGCGCTGCCGTTCGTGGCGGTGAGGCTCGCACGTTTTCGGCGCGGTCGGACGTGGGCGGCGTCCGCGGGAGCGGGTGTCCTGCTTTTATTTCCATGAGTAGCGGTCAAGGGGGGTAAGGCGACGCGGGCTTTTTGGGGAGTGGATGGTCGGGTTGCCGCGTCGCCGGGGTGACCGTGCCTCGTGCGGGGATCATCGCACGGATTTCTCGGCGCGAGTATTAACAAGTTGGGCACGTCACGTGTACACACTCACGAGCTCGCCGGCGCGGATCGGCGCGGCGCAGCCGCGCAAAGGTTCTGCTGAGGGCTCGCGCGTTTTTTGCGCGTGCCCGAGGCGGTGTTTCTGGGCGAGCGCTGATGTGGGGTGAGGGGAGGGGCGCGGAGGCCGGAGCGCGTAATGCGCGGCGACAGCCGCGCGTTTATGGAGCGCGCAGGCCGGAGCCCCCGGGCCGAGCGCGCGCGAAGCGCGGGAACGCGAGGCCGCGCGCCTGGAATGAGAACGATCGCGGCGCGAGGTGGAAGATGGGCGCGCCTGAGCGGAGCCGAGCGCCCGGACCCACGCGTTAGCGCGGCGTGGCGCGAGGCGGAGCGGAAGATGCATGCCACGCACGCCCAGGGACGCGCGCGCAGGCACCCGATGAAGGGTGCCGTTTTGCGCGCGCGGCCCTGGGCGTGCGTGGCATGCGTACCGCGTTTTAGGGGTGCGCGGAGGTCCGCGCCGATGAGGCGGAGCGGGAAGCGACCACGACAATTCTTTCTTTGGGTTTGCGGTGAGGCCGCGCGCGGGATGCGCGTTTTTCAGCGCCCTAAGAATTGCCCGCGCGTGGCCGGGTCCGCGCCGCGCTTCCGTCCGTGGGAAGCGCAGTCGTCACCTGGGCGACTTGTCCAGTAATCCGACTAACCGGGACTTAGTCCCCAGAAACAAGAATTGTCATGCTAGGATTCGAGCAAATGGCTGAAAAAAGAAAAGAACCTGAACCTCCAACCGGACGTGCACTGGCACTCGATCCTTTGGCTGAAAGTGGCTCACAAACTGAGCCTGCATTCATTGCGAGACCCGCAGGTGCTCCGGTCTACCACGGTTTCGAGGTTCTAAGTGATGTTGTGGTTGGAGGCTTCACCTTCGGGAAGATTACTGATTTCGAGATTGAAACTTGCGGTGAAGGCGACGCCTTCGTTGTTGCGCCCGACAACAGCAGGGCCGGACTGGTCTGGGAGATTTCTGACAAACCCTATTTTCAAGAACTTTCTGCCCCTGAAGCGGCTCGATGGGGAGTTTGGGGCGTCACCTTTCCAAACGCTATGACTAGCCGGGAAAATGTCCGCAAGAATCTGGAATCTATTCTTCCTGAACTCAAAAAACGTTGGGAAGAATGGCGTCGGGTCAATTTGAACAAATGACGTCTGCTCAAGTCCTGGGAAACGCGGTAATCGGAAAAGTGACCTGCGCGGCCAAGGCTGGGCGTCGAAGCTGGGTGTCGAGCGCACGCACCCCCACCCCTGCCCCTCTATGGTGGGGTGCGTGCGCGGATGTTGCGGGGTTACGGTCACAACTTTGCGCGGCGATGGCCACGGCTTTTTCGTGGACACCGACGCGCGGGACAGGGCGAGCTCACCGGAGTGAAGGCCGGCAGTCTTCGCAGGCATTCCCTCGCAGGCTTTCGATTGCTTCTTTCGCGATGATGGGAGTCATGACGAGAGCGGCGACGGGATCGGCCCACCAAAGTCCGAAAAACAGATTCAGGAGCAGCCCGCCGAGCAGAATTGCCGACAAGTACATGCAGAACTCGGTTTGCTTCGCGTCGGCGTGCATGGCCGCGCTGCCGAGGGCGACGCCCACGCGACGCTTGGCTCGCGAGAGCACGGGCATCACGATGAGGGAACCGCAGGCCAGAACGATGCCGGGGATGCTGTGTTCCGGAGCGCGCTTGAACCACAGGTCAGCAACGGATTCATAAGCGATGTAGGCTGCCAACGCCATGAAGCAGACGCCAACGGCTTTCAGAGCGCGTTTCTCGTTCTGCTGCCTGCGGTGTACATCGGAATCGACTGCCATCCGCCACAAGAGAACTGACCCGGAGGTTACCTCGATAAAGCTATCGATTCCAAAGCCGACGAGTGAAATGCTGCCCGCCATCGCGCCGGCGACGACTGCGGCGAGACCTTCTAACAAATTCCAGGCGATCGTGAAGTACTCGAGTCTTTGCCCGCGGCGCACGATGGTTGTGCGCTCTAAAACTGCGGTCTGCGTCATGGCGATAGAATACGGGCGTTCGCGCGTGGGTGTCCACGGCACCTGCCTTGACTTGAGGGCTCAACACGCCTAGTTTGGTTGAGATGCGTCTTGCGAAGCCAATATTACTCGCGGCGGTAGCGATCGCGCTTGCGGTGTACGCGTTGGATTGCGGAGCCATGACAACGCCCGAAGAGGCGATGCAGTGCTGCAATTCCATGCCGTGCCCGTCGCAGGGCCATGATCACCAGGATTGCTGCAAGACGATGGCGGCGATGCACGCTCCTTTTGTGCAGCCTTCGTCGCCGCGTCATGTTTCAATCTCGCCGATCCTCTCGGCGGCGCTGCCAGCGTCGAGCGAATCTCAGGTTGCCGATTCCTTTCTGGGAGTAATTGCAGCGCATTGCAACGCCCCGCCTAGCACTTTCGTTCCGTTCGCATTGCCTCTTCGCATCTGATCAGACCTCCAGTCGGTTCCCGCCTTGAAGCAGTGGTGTGCTTCGGGATCTTCATTTTCTGCTGGAGGAAGGCGTGCGAGTACGAACTCGATTTTCCGTTGGACTATCGGTAGGTGTGTCTTTGTTGTTGCTGGTTTGCAGAGCAGTAGAAGCGCAGGGTCCTGCTCCTGAAACAGCCCCGCCCTTATTTCCGAGCGGCGGACTCGTCTCTTACAACTCCATCTTCACGACACGAAGTCTTATGCCCGGAACAACCGGATCGATTCCTGCGACTGCCTTTCCAACTTTCGCGCACGAGGCCGACGTCAACTTCACGTGGGGTTTCTATCGCGATTTTGATTTAACCGTTCTCGTTCCAATCGTGACGAATCACTTTGACACGGTGAACGCAGCTGCAGGTGGAGGAACGCAGGTTGGAGGAACAGGTCTCGGCGATGCCATGGTGCTGGTGAAGTATCGCTTCTACCGGCGGGACTCGGAACGAGGCACGACCCAAGCGTCGGTGACCTTCGGCCCGAAACTTCCGACGGGCCGAACGGACTTGACGGACGAAATCGGAAAACGACTACCCGCGAGTCTGCAACCCGGCTCGGGTTCGACCGATTTGTTTCTGGCAGCGAATTGGACATACACCGGGCTGTTCAATATTAGACGCCTGGTGGCGGATGAGGATTTCCACACGCTGCTCCGCACACAGGGCACACAATCCACTCGTCTCGGCAGTGATATCGAGTCGCGTTTCTGGTTGTCGTACAGGCCTTATGAATCCAAGAACGTGGCGCGTGAATGGTTCATTGGCCCGGTGCTGACCTGGCTTCATTCCGAGGACGAGCGTATCGGGGGCGTGAACGAGAGCGGGAGCGGCGGCGACGTTCTGCTCGCTGGAATCACCACTTACGTGGGTGTTCGTCCTGGCATGCACCTTTGGCTGGGAATGGATTGGGATGTTGCTCACTCGAGCGGAGCGTTGTTCATGCCGATCCGGCGCCATATCAGTTTCGGAATCACTCAGCAATTTCGGCTGCACTTTTAGCGAAAGGAGGAACGATGAATTCGAGAATCGCGTTGTTGCTGTTGTTGGGCTGTACGCTTGCGCCTGTTTCACAGGCGCAAATCAAACACATCGAGATGCGCGTCGAAGGCATGACTTGAAACTTTTGAGCATACGGGGTGAAGCAACACCTCGGACGCCAGTCTGGCGTTCAAAACGTTGAAGTCAGCTTGAACGATGGGAAAGTGGAGGTCACCCCGAAGGAAGATGGGCAGATCGATCCCGCTCAGCTTCTCAAGGCGACCTACGACAGCGGTGTGACCGCGGCGGAGATGGAGATGACCGCGCGTGGAAAAATCGTGAAGGACTCATCGGGTGGCCTGGCCTTGCAGGTTGAACCCAATCAATCGTTTGCGTTTGCGCCGAACGAATTGTCGAAGGGACTGGAAGCCCTCGCGGGAACGCAAACGATGGTCACCGTTCGTGGACAGCTTTACAAGAAACAGGCGGGGAAAAAGAAACCAGATACTTCGGCTCCGCTGAAGCTGCTGATTCTCGAAGTACAAAAGAAGGAATAAATGCTCAGAGTCTTTCTAGTGTTTCTAAGCTTCGCAGGGGTGGGGTTCGCCGGGTGCCAACAACATCCGGTGGGTACCGCTGCCGCGCAGGAGGTTGTCATTGCGCCAGGCGAGGTCGGTTCACCGTTGCCGGATTTCACAGTGAAAGACCTGCAGGGGCACGACGTTTCCTCGGCCGACCTTCGCGGCAAGATCGTGCTGATCGACTTTTGGGCAACCTGGTGCCAGCCGTGCAAACGAGAGATGCCGGGCTATCAGAAACTGCTAGACCGCTACGGCCCTCGCGGGTTCGCGATTGTCGGATTCAAATTCGACACGATGAGCGACACAGAGGATCCGATTGTATTTGCGAAGAAAATCGGGGTGCACTATCCACTCGCTGTCGCCTCCGACGACCTGAAGCGGAAGTTTGGCGGCGTCGAAGGATTGCCGACCACGCTGCTTTACGACCGCCAAGGGATACTTCGGAAAAAGGTCATAGGGTTCGAGTACACCGAAGCATTTGAGGCGGATTTGAAGCCGCTTCTTTAGATCTGTTTGTGTACACAGCACGCGCTAGGAGGCGATTTGCCGTTGTGGTGGTGTGCTACCCCTCGGGTTGGGCGCGTTCGTGGCGCGGTGGGTGGGGTTTGGGGCCTGCATTTGGGGGCTGCGGCGGGTCCCTCCTGTCCTTCTTGGCTCCGCCGCAGCTGTTCGCAGGGTGGTTTTTTAGTACGCGCTGCCGCGTTCGATTTCAGCTAACGCCAGATCGAATTGCCGGCGGACGCGTTTGGACACCTCCTTTCTTTCCGTGGCGTTCCACCTGTCGAGGTGGAGCGGGAGCACTAAGGCGGCGTAGCGGTAGTCACGGTGCATCACGAAAAGCGCGTCGCCGTCCTCCATCGCAGCTCGCATCCTCGCTCGGAACTGGCGCACGCTGATTCTCTTCGGCGGGAGACCCTTGACCGGTAGCCGTTTCTGGTCGGGGTCTTCCGTTTTGCTTTTCTTCGTTCGCATAGGTGTCCTCTCCGTCAATTTGACCTGGCCTTTCTTGGGAGCCGCTTCGCGATGACGGTTATTGCGGTGTGAGCGTCGAGTCTCGGTTTTCGGTTGGGTTTGTCGGTGAAGAAACGCAGCAGCGCGGCGTTGATCGCGCGGCGGATGCTGTGCGCGTCTTCGCGCGTAGAGTGGAATTTGTGGCGTCCGTACTCGGCGGCGTTGGCCGGGTGGAAGAATTGCGTCCACTGGATTTCGAGTTCGTAGGCTCGGCGCTGCCGTTTGGTCATGGTGTCCTTTCTCATTGCGGTTTGTCGCTCGCGGGTTTCATGTTGTGGAGGTTCTGTAGCGGGTGTAGGTCGTCGAGCAGGCTGCGGAGTTTGTCGGGGTCCATCGGCGCGATATAGAGAATGGTGCTGTTGAGCGAACGATGTCCCAGCAGGGTTTGCACGGCGCGGAGGTCTTTGCTGGCGCTGTACAGTTCGGTTGCGATGGTCCTTCGTAGGTCGTGGATGTGCAGGTTCGGGTTTGCGCCTGCTTTCTTTTTTGCTGCTCGCCAGATTTTCCCGATGGTCTGACCTGGTGTTTTTCTGGCCTTGAGTCCGAGCGAGTGGAGGACGCTGTCGTGCGGATTCATGTCGCGGGCGATTTCGATCAACTGGTGGAGCTGCGGCGGCACGGGCAGGTTGGAGGTTCCTCCCATTTTTCTTTTGAAGTTGAGTGTCCTGCTCTCCGGGTTGTAGTTGGCGGGAGTTATGGAGAGGGCTTCTCCGTGTCGCAGGCCCATGGTTCGGCAGAAGAGAAGGAAGGTCCGCATCCAGAGCGGGCACAGCGCGAGGACGCGGTCGAATTCGTCGGGCTGCGCGGTGAGCGAGCGCTGGGAGGGTAAGGACACCTTCGGCACGAGTAGCGCGAGGTCGGTGTGAAATGTGCGGTCGATAAACAGGATGAACTTTTTCAGCGAGCTTCGCCGGCGGTGCACGGTCATCGGCGAGAGGCTGCTGTTCTTCCAGTCCTGGACCGCTTCGCGGAGGTGGTGCTCCGTGAGGCTCGCCGGCGTGAGGTTTCGCCACCTGGCTTGTAGATCGAGCGCGACGCGGTAGTCGTGGCTCGTGGTCGGACGGCCTTTCCCCCACGCCTCGGCGAGCGAGCCGAGCGCTTCGAGACGTGGGCTTTTTTTGTTTGGGCCTCGTGGAACTGTTTGGCCTGGAATCGTTTTGCGGAGTCGCGACTTCGGAATGCCTTCCGGTGGCGCTTGCCTCAGCGTCGCGCCAGTCGGCGTACCACTTGCCATGCTTTCGGATCATCGGTTTCCTTCGCGGGGTTCGCGCCTTGTACCTGATGGTGTAAGAGGTGTCGACCCAGTAGAAGTTATCTGATGTGGAAAACTTCACGTAAACTGCAGAGTTTCGTTACCGGTTGGACATTGTCGGGACACCACTACTGTAAAAGCGTGGATAGTGGCTTTGGATTGACCGTCGCAAGGTATTATATAGAATGGAGTGTTCGCGGCGCCCGCAGGTAGCGTGCGGGATGAATTGAATGCAGGACGGTCCATGACGGGCAATTTACGAAACGCACTATTGATTCACAACCCGAATGCCGGCAATGGCGGCAACGGACGACGCCGCATGCTCGACGAAGCGCGCAGAATTTTGTCGTCCGGGGGGATTGAGGCGGAACTGATCGAGACTCGAGGGCCCGGGGATGCCACGGAAATGGCGCAACGGGCTACCCTCGAGGGGCGGCAGCTGGTGATTGCGTGCGGCGGTGACGGTACGCTGAACGAAGTTGTGAATGGTCTGGCCGAAACGCAAAACGGGCATCGCGTTCCCCTCGGGCTCCTTCCCGGGGGGACCGCCAATATTCTTGCCAAGGAATTGAATTTGCCGTGGGATATTCCGGGAGCGGCCGAAAAGTTAATTCACGGAGAGCTGAGGGAGATCGCGTTGGGCCTGGCTACGCCGCTGCAGGAGCCGGCGAAGAAGCGCTACTTTTTGAGCGTGGCGGGCGCGGGACCGGATGGGATGATCGTTTATGCCATCGATCTCGATCTCAAAGCGCGAGTGGGGATACTTGCCTACTGGTGGCAGGGGGCGCGGGAGGTTTTTCGCTACAAATTCCCGCACTTTCGGGTGGTCACCGGCGATCGGAAGATTGACGCTTCGTTGGTCATTGTGGGAAGGACGAAGAATTATGGAGGACCGTTCAAGATTACAACGGCGGCGGACCTTTATGAAGACAAGTTCGAGCTGATGGCTTTGACTACGCAGAGCGGGTTTCGCTACCTGAGCTATTTGCCCAGCTTGTGGTTCGACAGATTGCGCGGCACGGAGGGAGTTCACTTTTGGAAGGCGGAGTCCATCGTTTGCGAACCGCTTGACAGCAATCCGGTTTACGCGCAGATCGATGGCGAACCGCTGGCGCGGTTGCCGGTGGAGTTCAAGATCATTCCGCGCGCCTTGAAATTGCTGGTTCCGGAGAACGGCGTCAGGCAGAAATCGCGGGCGAACGGCTGAACCCGGCAAAATGGACGTCGGCACACATGCCTTGGCGTCGCTTGCCGTTACTCGCGCGATTGTTGCTCGAGCAGATCTTACCGGCTGGATTTTCATCGTTGTTGCGGGAACGATTGCGGATGTGGACGCGCTCAGCGCGATTTTCGGCCCGTCTGCCTATCTGACGTGGCATTACACTTATACGCATTCGATCGTTGCTTGCATTTTAGGCGGCTTCATTCTGGGTGTTCTCTACTTTTTGATGCGTCGCCAAGGCGCCCTCGCCGAAGGATCTATTAAACCTGTTGTATTTGCGATTTTTCTTTCTGGATTTTTGCATTTAGCAATGGATGCCTGTGTGGCGGATGGAATCACGGCGTTCTGGCCGTTTAGCGGGCATCGGGTAGCGGCGGATTGGTTGGCTGGTGTCGATCCGTGGATCATCGTAATACTGCTGGCGGCAATTTTGCTGCCGGAATTGTCGCGACTGGTTAGCGATGAGATTGGGGCTAAGAGTAGAGGGCCGCGCGGGCGCGTTGGCGCGATCGTGGGCCTTATCCTGGTCGTGTTCTACATCGGTGCGCGGGCGAACTTGCATGCTAGCGCGTTGGCGGCGATTCAAGCGCGCACTTATGGCGGCGAATCGCCACGCCGGGCCACCGCCTACCCGGAGCCTATTTCGCTGTTCACGTGGCGCGCGATCGTGGAAACAGATCGGGCGCTGCGGGAACTCACTATCGACGTCGCGCCTGGGGCATCGTTCGATGCTGAGAATGGCACCATACTTTACAAACCGGGGGCTTCGCCGATGCTTGAAAGCGCGCAGAACACCGAGGCGGTGAAGAAATTTCTGGGCGCTGCGAGTTTCCCCAAAGCTTCGATCGAGAAAACGGCGGAAGGGTATGAAGTGGAAATACGTGACTTGCGCTACGCGGTGTCAGGTGAAATGCGGCACGAGGTTGTCGCGGTGGTTCAGACTGATGCGAATCGAAGGGTGAGGCAGGATGGGCTGCGGTGGGGGCGGGATTTGCGGCAGCGGTAAGAGAAGGCAAAAGAAAAGGCAAGAGAAACGCAAAAGATTTAACGCAGAGGGCACGGAGGTCGGAGCACAGAGGTCACGGAGACGTCGCGGAGCTATTTTCCGCTTGCGATGATTTGCTCTTCGCGCAGCATAAACCGGGAAATCGCGAAACTTACGGCCACCAGCATGATGACAACCGCGGCGATGGCTACTTTGTGTTGCCCCAAAAAGGGCAAAGCCTGCGAGCCATAGCGCACCGCCAAATATCCGATTGCAAAATAGCGGACGGCACGGGCTAGTGCAATGGCCGCCGTGAAACTGAACAGCGGCACCTCAAACACTCCCGCCGCGAGGACGAAAAACTTGAATGGCGTTGGAGGAGGGAGTAACGCGGCGACCAGCATTCCTGGGAACCCGTTTTTTTCGACCCATTGCCGGATTTTTGCGCCCTTGGGTCCGACTTTGCGGTGGAAGAGGGCTTCGCCTCCCTTTTTGGCCAGAAAATACAGAAGCACGCAGCCGAGGGTCGAGCCGAGCATGGCCATGGCCGCGTACAACGGCATGCGCGTGGACCGCTGGACGGAAAGTTCGATCAGCAGCAAATCGTTGATCACGGGAAATGTCAGAACGGAGGAATCCAGAAAGGAAATCAGAAATAAGCCTGGGGCGCCCAGGCCGCCGGCGAACGCCACGATTTTCTGCTTCCACCCGTTTAGATTGGCCGGCAAAGCGGGCTCCTCCTGTACAAAGTCCATCGAGTCTACCAGAGGGTTTGCTTCGTCAGCGCCGATGATGGATTGCCGGGCGTTTCTGGAACTTTAGCGGCCGTTCAGGACTTCTTCGATCGCGCGGGTCAAACCTGAGAGTTCGCGCTCCTCGATGACAAACGGCGGCGTGATGTAGATTACGTCGGCGAAGGGCTTGATCCAGAATCCTTTTTCCACGAAACGGGCGCGGAGTTTCACGGCGTCAACAGGCTGATCCATTTGCACCACGCCTACGGCGCCTTTGACACGAACATCCCGAACACCAGGGGCTTGCCGGCAGAGTGCCAGCTCATCCGTCAACTGCGTCGCAATCGCGGCGACTTGGCGCAGGCGGGGCTCGCTTTCGAACAGATCGAGGGATGCGTTTGCCGCCGCGCAGCCTAGTGGATAGGCCATGTACGTTGGTCCGTGCATTAACGCTGCCTCGGGGTCGTCGGACAGAAATTTCTCGTAGATTCGGTTGGTCGCGACGGTGGCGGCCAGCGGCATGGTCCCGCCCGTCAGCGCTTTTGAAAGACAGAGGATGTCTGGCACGACGCCCGCCTGCTCGCACGCAAACATCGTGCCGGTGCGCCCGAAACCGGTAAAAATTTCATCGAGAATCAGTAACAGACCGTGCCGATCGCATAGCGCCTTGAGGTCGATCAGAACTTCGGGGTCGTGAAACTTCATTCCGCCCGCTGCTTGAATCAGCGGCTCGGCGATTACCGCGGCTATTTCCTTGCGGTTTTGCGCTAGTAGATGATCGAGCGCGTTGTGATTTTCTTTTGAATCAGGTAATGCCGTTACAAATTGGTCGGGCAGGACGCCGTGGAACAATTTGTGCATGCCTTCTTCCGGATCGCAAATCGCCATGGTAGCGAAGGTGTCTCCGTGATAGGCGTGTCGAAAGCTGACGAACTTTGTGCGCCGCTGGCCTTGATTCAGCCAGAACTGCACGGCCATTTTTAAGGCTACTTCGACGGCGACTGAACCTGATTCGGTGAAGAAGACGCGGTTTAAGTCGCCGGGTAACGCCGCCGCCAGGCGCTGCGCCAGCCGATACGCGGGCTCATGGGCTAAGCCGCCGAACATCACGTGGGGCATCTTTTTTAACTGCTCGGCGATTTTTGTTTGCACGTATGGGTGATTGTAACCGTGGCAGGCCGTCCACCAGCTGGCGATGCCGTCGATTAGTTCGCGTCCGTCTGCTAGATGCAAATGCACGCCGCGCGCGGAAACGACTGGTACTGGCAGCTGCGCTGTTTTCATTTGCGTGTACGGCAGCCAGATGTGATTGAGATTGAGCCAGTCGGAGGTGGTCATCGGTTCTGAGTATAAGTTAGGTTTTGGGTTGGCTGGGCGGTTCAAGAACGCCAGCAAGGATGCTGGCGCTACCAGTGAATCCGGCGGCGGGCGGCATCGATGGCGGGCATGACCGGAAAGGCTTATTGGGCGAAGGCGGCGCGGTCGAAATTGTTCATGAAGACTTGCATCAGGGCGGTGCGGTGCAAGTTTGGCAGGCGGGGAATTTCGCCGATTACGCGGACGTGGCCGAAGCGCTCGATGGTCTCGCGATTCTCGCGATTCTGATCGCCGATCAACACCACGCCGTGCACCGGCAATTCCGCCGCATGCAAAGCCGCCAGCGTCAACAGCGTGTGATTGATCGTGCCCACGCCGCTGCGGGCCGCCAGAATCACCGGCAGCATGAATTTCACCATCATATCGAGCATGAACTGCTTCTGATTGATCGGCACGAGCACGCCGCCGGCCCCTTCGACGACCAGCCAATCGTTGTGCAGGCTCGTCGGCAGAGTGATTCGCGCCAGATCGATTTCCGTGCCCGCCCATCGCGCGGCAAGATCCGGCGATACCGGCGGCACAAATTTGTAAACTTCGTCGAGTGTGCGATCGGTCCCAATTCCTGCCAGACGCATTACCGTGACGCGGTCGGAACCCTCCAGCGTCCCTGTTTGGATGGGCTTCCAATAGACGGCGTCGAGCGCCGCGCACAGCAGCGCCGACAGCGTCGTCTTCCCCACACCGGTGTCCGTGCCGGTAATGAAAAAGTGATTCCTCAAGAGCACCCCGCTGCCAGCGCATGCCGCTGTGCGCGCCAACTCGTTAGACTATTCTGCAACCGTTGCAACTGGCCCGTCGTTATCGCGGATGTGACTGATAAACGCAGCCGCGCTCGCCCTTCTTTCACCGTTGGTGGGCGAATGGCGCGCACCGCGAATCCTTGGGCTTGCAAAAATTCCGCGGCGGCGAGCGCCTCTTCATTTCCGCCGATTACCACGGGGACGATTTGCGTCTGGCTGCCCGCAGTGTCGTAACCTTGAGTGCGCAAGTCCGTTGCGAGGCTTTGCGATCGCGCGAGCAGCGCCGACCTTTCGGCATCCATGCCTTGGGCAATTCGCAAGGCCGCTCGGATTTGGCCGGCCATGTATGGCGGCATTGCGGTGCTGAAAATGAACGTCCTTGCGTGATTGATCAGATGCTCTCGCAACGCAACGCTCCCACAGACGAACGCTCCTGCGCTGGCCAAAGCCTTTCCGCACGTATGCGTCACGCCGACTGCGTCGGGCGCCGGGCCTGCGGCCACGGCAATACCTCGCCCTGACGGACCGTGCACGCCGGTGGCATGCGCCTCGTCCAAAATCAGGCCAGCGCCGAAACGATCGCTGAGCGCGCGCATTTCCGCTAACGGCGCCACATCTCCATCCATGCTGAAGACTGATTCCGTAATCACGAATCTTCGCGCCGACCCGGCTTCGTTCGCATGAGTTCGGAGGGTGGCCTCCAGCGCGTTCAAATCGAGATGCGGATAGATTACCTTGCGCGCGCCGGACAATCGGATTCCATCAATCAAACTTGCATGATTCAGTTCGTCGGAAAAAGCTACATCGTCCTTGCGCAACACGGATGTGAGCAGGCCGACATTGGCCGCGTAGCCGCTTCCAAAATAGAGCGCGGCCTGGGTTCCCGCGAATATAGCGAACTCCTGCTCGATCTCATCCCAGACGCGCGCATGCCCTGAAAGTAAGCGCGAGCCGGTGCCGCCAACACGCGGGGCCTCTCGCACGGAATCCAGAACCGCGGCCCGCAAAGCGTCGGACTGCGCCAATCCTAAATAGTCGTTCGAGCACAAATTGACGCCGGCGATCTCGGCTAGGGAGCGGCGCTGATCCCGCGCCTCCAGGTTGCAGAGGCCGTCTCGAACCTCTCGCTGGAATGCAGTGTGGAATTCAGATGGCATGCGATTGGAGTGGCTTCAGTCCCAAAGTTTGCAGGAGTTGCTCGTCTTCATCCGGTGCAGGATTGGGTGTTGTCAAAAGTTTTTCACCAACGAAGATGGAATTTGCGCCGGCAAGAAAGCATAGGGTCACGGCTTCCGGCGACAACTGTTTACGACCCGCCGCCAGCCGCACGCGCGAGGCAGGCATCAGGATGCGCGCCGTGGCGATGGCTCGCACCATGTCCAAAGGATTTAACGCCGGCATGGAGGCTAGGGGTGTGCCCTCAACCCGGACCAACATATTGATCGGCACGCTTTCGGGATGCGGCTGCAGAGTCGCGAGCTGGTGCAGCAGGCCGATGCGGTCCGCTTCCTGCTCGCCCATACCGAGAATGCCTCCGCAGCAAACGGTAATGCCGGCCTTGCGAACGGCGGCCAGGGTCTTCAGGCGATCGTCATAGACGCGAGTACTTATGATCGAACCGTAGAATTCCGGTGAGGTGTCCAGATTGTGGTTGTAGGCCGATAGGCCGGCGTCCTTCAATCGCGCCGCTTGAGACTCGCTCAACATTCCTAACGTGCAGCAAACTTCCATCCCCAACGCGGAGACGCCCCTCACCATTTCCAGAACGAGTTCGAACTCGGCTCCCTCGGGCGCCTGCCGCCACGCGGCCCCCATGCAAAAGCGCGTTACCCCGCGAGCGGCCGCGTCCCGCGCGACTCCAATCACGTGCTGCGCGTCGAGCAAGCCCCGCCTCTCGACGGGGGCATCGTAGTGCGCGCTCTGCGGGCAGTACGCACAATCCTCAGGGCAGCCGCCGGTCTTGATCGATATGAGCTGGCAGGTCTGCACGCGGTCGGCCGCATGCGATTGCCGGTGCACGCTTTGCGCCCAAAACAACAAGTCGGTCAATGGCGTCCGGTAGATCTGTGCGACTTCGTTGCGCGTCCAGTCGTGCCGCAACTCGAACGTGGCAGCCGGTGAAGGCCGCACGGCCGGCGTAGCTTGAGTACTCATTGTCCCCCGCCCTGAGGCTTGTCCATTCTAGGGTAACCTGCATCCGGCCACGCCCAGAAAAGATATGAAATGTTACCATTTGTTTCGGCAATCTGTTTGTACGGTCGCGCGCTAGAGTCGAGCGCCCGCCGCGGTACGTGTTTGACCAAGTACCCGCTAAATGTTATAAACTCACCACTTTGTTTGACGGTTCGTTGTGCGCTCAGTGCGCTGGCAAGTCGTCCTGTCGGGTAGAGCAGGATCGCGGCTTTCTGATCGCAAGTCCCAGTCCTGCTTTAACGAAGTATCGTGCATTTTCTGGTGGTCAGGGTAGTGGACCGCGTCGCGGCCACTGAGTAAAGTTTCGCTCACAATTGGTTCTGGTACTGGAGGAGTGTTCATGCGCACCTGGCTTACGAGTGCCCGGTCACTGGCATGTCAAATCGCAAAATTCAGCGCAATTGCTGGTGCGGTGTCGCTGTTTATGGCTGCCGGGACCTTCGCGCAGGCGGTCCAGGAAGCCGCGGGCGAGGCTAGTCTCAAGCTGCCGGACCTGTCGCAGGTCCAGTTTCTGGGCATCGACGGCCACAAGTTGCTGCTTTTTGGCATCCTGTTTTGCGTCTTTGGCTTGATTTTTGGCTTGGTGATCTACAGCCGCCTGAAGAATCTGCCCGTGCATCGATCCATGCGCGACATTTCCGAGCTAATCTACGAAACCTGCAAGACTTACCTGTTTACGCAGGGCAAGTTCCTCCTCCTGCTCTGGCTCTTTATTGCTGTTGTGATCGTGCTTTACTTCGGCGTGCTTGCTCCGGTGCCGGGGAAGTCTGTCGCGGTTACCCTTCCGATTATTCTGGCTTTTAGCCTCGTCGGCATTGGGGGTAGCTACGGGGTTGCGTGGTTTGGCATCCGCGTAAATACGTTCGCAAACTCCCGCACCGCGTTCGCCAGCCTTCGCGGCAAGCCCTATCCGATCTATCACACCCCGCTCGAAGCCGGGATGAGCATCGGCATGATGCTGATCAGCGTTGAATTGTTAATGATGCTGCTTATCCTGCTGTTCATTCCGGGCGACTATGCTGGGCCGTGCTTTATCGGTTTTGCCATCGGCGAGTCGCTGGGCGCGGCGGCGCTTCGCATTGCGGGCGGTATCTTCACCAAGATCGCCGACATTGGCTCGGACCTGATGAAAATTGTCTTCAAGATTAAGGAAGACGACGCGCGTAACCCGGGCGTGATCGCCGACTGCACTGGCGACAACGCGGGGGATTCCGTGGGGCCGAGCGCGGACGGGTTCGAGACCTACGGCGTCACCGGCGTGGCGCTGATCACCTTCATCCTTCTTGGCGTGAGAGATCCTCACGTGCAGGTGCAGTTGCTGGTGTGGATTTTCGTCATGCGCATCGTGATGCTCGTGGCCAGCGCGGCGGCTTACTTCATTAACGGTTTTATTGCCAACGCCAAATACGGCAAAGCCGATCACATGAACTACGAGGCGCCGCTCACGTCTCTGGTGTGGATCACTTCGGCGGTCTCCATCGCGTTCACGTACTGGGTTTCCTCGCTGATCATCCCTAGTCTGGGAGGAGACTCCAGCCAATGGTGGAAACTGGCGACCATTATTTCGTGCGGCACTTTGGCTGGGGCCGTCATTCCAGAGTTAGTGAAGGTCTTTACCTCTACCGAGTCGCGCCACGTACGAGAAGTCGTCAGCTCTGCCGAAGAAGGAGGCGCTTCCCTCGGTATCCTGTCGGGGTTTGTCGCCGGCAACTTCTCCGCGTACTACATCGGGCTAGCGATGGTGTTGCTGATGTCTGTCGGCTATCTGATCAGCACCATGGGGCTCGGCGGGCTCATGATCGCTGCGCCCGTTTTCGCCTTCGGGCTGGTAGCGTTTGGCTTTTTGGGCATGGGCCCGGTGACGATTGCAGTCGACTCGTACGGGCCGGTTACGGACAACGCGCAATCAGTCTACGAGCTTTCACTGATCGAACAGGTGCCTAACATCAAGGCCGAGCTAAAGAAGGACTACAACATCGACGTGAATTTCGAACGCGCGAAGGAGATGCTGGAAGCTAACGACGGCGCGGGCAACACGTTCAAGGCCACGGCCAAGCCGGTGTTGATTGGAACCGCCGTCGTCGGCGCGACCACCATGATTTTCTCCATCATCATGGCGCTGACTCACGGCCTGACGGAGAACGTCAACAAACTGTCGCTTCTGCACGCGCCTTTCGTCCTCGGGCTCATTACCGGCGGCGCCATGATCTACTGGTTCACCGGGGCTTCCACCCAAGCGGTGACGACCGGCGCTTATCGCGCGGTCGAATTTATTAAGGCTCACATCAAGCTGGACGGCGCGGCAGCCGCCAGCGTGGCCGATAGCAAAAAGGTCGTTGAGATTTGTACGAAGTACGCGCAGAAGGGCATGCTGAACATCTTCATTGCGGTGTTCTTCGCGACGCTGGCTTTTTCGTTCATCGAGCCATTCTTTTTCATCGGCTACCTATTCTCTATCGCTATATTTGGGTTGTACCAAGCGATCTTTATGGCCAACGCCGGCGGCGCATGGGATAACGCCAAGAAAATCGTGGAAGTGGAGCTGAAGCAAAAAGGCACTCCGTTACACGATGCGACGGTCGTAGGCGACACCGTTGGCGATCCCTTCAAGGACACTTCGTCGGTGGCCCTGAATCCTGTCATCAAATTCACTACCTTGTTCGGCCTGCTCGCCGTAGAGCTGGCCGTCCAATTGACCGCCTCGCAGGGCG
>Ga0185299_10004082_pt1 | contig 18090 bp, 14 predicted proteins | sample PaiPotPPA55metaG_FD_128002 | JGI IMG/M metagenome (GOLD analysis project Ga0185299, IMG submission 128002) | Iron sulfur acid spring bacterial and archeal communities from Banff, Canada, to study Microbial Dark Matter (Phase II) - Paint Pots PPA... ...
TTGCGTGCCTAAAATATTGGTGCGCAAAAACGGAGTGGCGTCTTCGATGCTGCGATCCACGTGCGTTTCCGCCGCGAAATTCACGAGGGCATCGAGGCCATTCTTAAATACACCATCGACAGCTTGTTTGTCGGTGATGTCGCCGCGTACGAACTGATATCGCGGATTTTCGGCGATATCCGCCAGACTTTCAGGGTTGCCTGCGTAGGTAAGGCTGTCGAAATTGATGACGCTGACATCGCGTCTGCTATTCAATAAATGGCGAACGAAGTTCGAACCGATGAATCCCGCACCGCCAGTGACCAAAACTTTCAAGCGCATTCCTCCTGTGGCTAGGACCAAAATATTTGCGGCAACTCTTTGCAGAAGCGTTCAGTCTGCCGCCCTGGTGTGCCGCGGGGCGGGTCCTCGTCCCGGAGTCTTATTCGCTCCGGTGTCCGCCACGAGTTTTGTAGCGTACAGCAACGATTCGAAGGTGCCCGCGTCGGTCCACCAGCCGTCAAGAACGCTGTGCGTCAGGGTCTTCTCAGCCAGATACATATTATTTACGTCGGTGATCTCAAGTTCGTTGCGCCAACTGACTTTGGTCTTTCCGATTTTCTCGAAAACAGTGGCGTCGTAAAAATAGATCCCAGTGACTGCATAATTGGACTTGGGAGCTTTGGGCTTTTCTTCAATCCCCAGGATTTTGCCATTCACGATTTCGGGGCATCCAAATCGCTCGGGATCTTCAACTTCTTTCAGCAAGATATGCGCTCCGGCGGCCTGTTTTTTGAAGGCTTCTTTAGCGCCGATGATGTTGTTCTCGATGATGTTATCGCCCAGCACCACGCATATTTTTTCGCCTTCCACGAAAGGCTCCGCAAGGCGCAGCGCGTCGGCAATGCCGCCCTCGCCTTCCTGATAGGTGTAATGAATGCGATGCAGGTTGAAGTCTTTGCCGTTCGAAAGCAGGCGCAGAAAATCTCCGGAGTTTTGCCCCCCGGTAACAACGATAATGTCTCGAATGCCGGCATCGACCAGCGTCTGAATGGGATAAAAGATCATCGGCCGGTCATACACCGGCAACAAATGCTTGTTGGTAACGCGCGTGAGCGGATAGAGCCGTGAGCCTTTTCCCCCTGCAAGTACAACACCCTTCATGGTTCGCTCCTGTGGCTTTTTGTCAGCGTAACGAGTGTGAGCTGCCTTGGTTGTAAATAATCGTAGCTAGTTGTCTTTAAGAAAACGGGGTGATTCCTTTGACATCGCGTTTTCTCACCGGGCCGATGCCGGCGACAGGATCGGCTGAGTGCGATCACGGGCTTCGGTAAGTAAACGACGCACAACCGGCCATAAGCCGACGTTTTTGCTTTCAACCTGGTTGTAATCCACGGCGTTGCTGAAAGGAAAGAAAATCTCCAGCGTATTATTCGAAATCTTATACCTCGCTGGAACATTGAGTGCCGTGACCTCAGCGCCATCTCGATGATTACTACGCAAATCGATCGTAAAGCCTTCACAATAGGGCGAGCGACACACCTGCACGCTGGTAATTTCCGGGGAAAGCGGAACCTTAAGATGCCGTGAATACGGCCAGATTTGGACCATTCCGTTCTGCCTTTTCGATACGAAATTGGTCCTCGATATATCCTCGATTCCCATCCATTGAACGCTAGGATTCTCATTGATGATCTTCGCCACGGATTCGAGCCGCGCGAAATTGGACATACAGTCCTGATGGTGCATAGCAACAATCACCGGATGGCCCAAAAAAGCTTTGAGTCTGATATCTACTTCCGAAATTCCGATTCTGTGAAATACCGGAAATGCCAGATTTCCCAAGGATTGTGCTAACGAGAATCCTAAATCCGCCGGCCACACTTTTTTCGGATTCCAACGTAGCAATGACCCGATCGAAACGCAGGCAGCCTCATAGCCAAGACGAAGCATGAAGTCCGCCATGGATTCGGCGAAGGCGCCATGGGGTGCTGCCATTATGCGCGCAACGTCAACACCAGAGCGCGATTCAAAATCTGTGATTCGACGCAGACCAGTTGCTAGAAGACTCAAGGCGTCCTGCTCCTGGTAAGATCTCGCCAACTCGTCGGCTACATGATTCACGCCGTGCATCATCAGAGAAATATGTTTTTTGTGAGTCTGAAAGAGGTCAGCCACCTTGCGATCAAAATACCAGGTATCCAGCGGGACCGTAGCGATGGTCGCGTGGTAATTGTGAGCTGCGGCATGATTTGCCAATTTTTCGAAATCAATATAGCCATAACTGCGATGATGAAGATTCGGGTCGTCTATGATGAAACTGGCGCGCGGTTCGGGAGCCGGCCAGCCATCCGGATCCAGCAGCTGGCGCAAAAAATGCAATAGGGGAACCATGGCGAACCATTGTCGCTCTCGAAAGTGGTTATGGAAAAAATCTCTTCCCGCAAGCACCGGTATATCTAGACCAACGCAATGGTGCTGCTGATTGCCTTGCTGTTCGACGGCCCACAGGACCTGGTCGCCGACCTTAGCCAGCGATTCGAACGAATTCGAGACCGGAGAAAAATTTATTAAGCTGGAATCGGCGAGCGTCTTGCCGCGAAAGACACGGTGTACCGCCGGTGACGTGGTAAATGTCATCGCCCGTTGTTCTGCGACAGGAACCGGCTGGGACAGAATAACTTCGTAGCAGCTGACATTGCGTACGGACGCCTCACGTACGGCCTCGGCAGCCCCGGTTAATGCGATCAGTCCTTGAAGACCTTCGTAGTCGCCCGGCGTGTGCGGTTCGAACGAGATCTCAAGCTGAGAACTCAACATATCAAAAAGATGGCGGCGAAATTCGTACTCTGCCGCTGGCGCTACGGCGACTCTTATTTTAGATTGGGATGGCACGATTAGGTTTTTCCGAGAGGGCGAAGTTTTTTGGAAAATTCTCGCAACGAAATATTTATTTTTAGCGGAACGCCAACACGAGCGATAGGTACCGCGGGATTACCTTGGACCACCGTCATCGGGGGAACGGATTTTGTCACTACACTGCCTGCAGTGACGACCGATCCTCTTCCAATTGTAACATTCGGCATAATAATCGCGCCCGGCCCGATTGAAGTGTCTTCTTCAATGACCACGCCGTGCAATTCGCGGAAATGCGCGATAATCACCACTCGAATCCCGATCGCCGCTCCGGCTTTTATGGTTACGTAATCAGGATGCGATGTTTCTATGATCGCGTCATAACCTATCCACACACCTTCCTCAATGTGAACGCCGCGCCAGCGGTGCAGCCAGACGCGAAGTCCTGTCGCTCCGGGAGCGGTGCGAGCAATATTTTGAAGTAGTCGGTTCTTAAGTCCCGAGATGAACCCCTCGTTGCTCATACAGTCGGCGACTCCGATTTGTCCCAGGTGATGGCCGCCGTCTTTGGTTCATCTATTAATAAATTACGCATCTCTAAAACGCTCTCAATCAAGCTCTAACATTCGCAGAGTCTGGACCGGGGCCCTGCGGATCAGTTTCACAAAGGAACGCCGCATGCCAGCAGCGAACGCCATCACCCAGCCCCTTATAAGCAAAGAGATTGCGCTTGCATAGAGGCCTGCACGCAGGCATTTCTTGATCCAGAAAAAAATTGGTCCGCCAAGAAATGCATATCGTTCAAATCGAAAACGCGGACCGCCCGGATATTCGCCAGCCTTCTCTTTCTTAATCAGCGACAGCATTGCCGGGACGAACGGAGAGACGTGGCGCACCGTGTTTCCCGGATGAACGCGATAACAGCTTGTTGTTGGCGACAAAATGTGAACGCAACGACCCGAAACTCCCAACTTCATCATGATATCTAAATCATCTAGGTGAAACAGTCCCTCGGTCCATCCGCCTACCTGGTGAAATGTGGTGCTGTTTACTACCGTAGCGCTGGCACTGGCGCGGTGCATTCGATCTTTTTGAATCAGGTTCTCATATTCAACGAAAGTGATTTCCCTGGGGGTCTCGTCGATCTTTGGCGGCTGCGTACCCTCAAAGAAAAAGAGACGGCTCAGGAGGATTGGCGCTTGGGTGGCTGATACCAGTGTGTTGTAGGTGCTCAGTGCCCACGGCGACAATAAATCATCTCCGTCCAGGAAAACGAGATATTCTCCGCCAGCGATCGATGCGCCAAGATTACGCGCCGGATTTGCACCGATATTCTTCGGTGCGCAAATCAAGCGTATCGAATTCCCAAATGCTTTCAGAATGTCGACCGAACCGTCCGACGAAGCGTCATCCACGACAATTATCTCGCGCGCTTTGTAGCTCTGCGCGAGAGCCGAATTCACTGCATCCTCAATGAAAATCGCCTGATTGTGACAGGTGACAATCACGGTGAACTGTGGCGGTATCACCGCACTTGCGCTGACGCTGTTCACCAGACGGACGCCGAATCTTCAAAAAAACATTTGTTCATTATTTGCGCACCAATATGCGGATGCCACTATTCGCTGGGAGCATTTCTACGACTTGATTCGGTGCGTCAGCGGGTCGTTATTAGAATCTCTTCGCTAGCCGACGTGCGGGTACAGAAGGTTTCCCGCCACGCGCAACACACCTTGCGGACAATGCGAAAACACTTTCTTGCCAAGCTTCATGATAAGCGAAGGGTCTTGTTCTGTACTGGGTGGTCGCCAGGGATATCGAATATAGGTTATCAACTGCCGCTTCGTTCCCCATCTGTCTTTGAATGTTACCAGCCCGGTATTGGTGCATTCCGACCGTCCAAAATCGAGTTCCACGAATCCATGTTCTTTCGCATGGCGGATCAAATGCCAGAAAAGAAACTGCATTCCACCTAAATTGTGGGAATGAGCGTCGGAGCAGCCGTACTTGTAAACCATTTTTTGTTTATGGCCCAGAGTGAAGATTGAGGCGATCGCGGACCCATCTTTTTTAGCGATGCGAATCTGCGCGTCTGCACCCAGAGACGTCAGCACATTACGAAACCACTTCAAAGGATGGGGCGGCAGTTGCTGCCTCTGCCGGGTAATTACGTGAAGTTTGTAAAATTCCGCAAGCATGACTTCTGATGAGCCCACTTCCAGCGTCAACTTTTCGCGTTCTGCTCGCTGTATCTTCCGTCGAATCGAATCGCCATGAAGTTTTTTATATAGTTCGTCCCGCGTTGGCCGTAAATCGAGCAGATGTAGAAAATAAGACTCTGCACCTTCCGTTCCGCCGCTGAGAGTCAAGCTTAACGGACGAATATCAATGTATTTAATTTTTCGTTCCTTCAATTGCAGTAGCGCGGGATTCAACAGCTCATGCAGCTCATCAACGCCGTCGACGAGCGGCTCACAATGATCGGAAAACGGAAGGGAGACCAAGCGCTGACCGGTCAGCCAGCTATTCACGCGGGAAAACACCACAGCATTGTTCAGCGGCGCGCCGGGCGGAGTACTTGCATACACCAGCGGCTCATACCCATATGTCTTTTGTAAAGCCCTCAGCCACCCCACGGAGTGAAATACACTTGCCTTTGGATGCGACGCAACAAACTCTGCCCAACGAGGATCTGCGAGAGGATCCAGCTGAAAGACCTGAGAGGTGAGTTCTTTAGTAGTCATCCATGGATACAGAAGATTAAAAGCATGGTCGCCACTATTTTCGTACTTAGTATCATGAGTTCTAAACGGGTCGATACACCGGATCAATTCAGCGCTTTTTGATATGCCTCGAGAAGTTGCACTCCGGCTTGATCCCAGGTACAGCCCGGAGCGGACGCCAGCGCGCCATTTCGTAGTTTGTGCAGGAGGTTGCGATCCTGGTCAAGCATCTTGATTTGCTCAGTCAGTGTCGGCACGTCGCCGACTGAGTGGATCAGGGAATTTTCCATGTGCCGGCACAGATCCGTGCATGCGTCGGATACGAGTGGCACACTGCCGCTTCCAAGAGCTTCAGTGCAAACCAGCCCGAAGCCTTCTTCAATACTCGGCAGAATCATGATGTCGCTGTTGCGCATGAGCTCCGGGATATCCTCGCGATGGCCAAGGGCATGCACACTCGGGTGAGAAAGCATCGATTTCAACTTTTCTTCGTATGCCGGAATAAATCCGCCGGCGATTAAAAACTGTCCTCTGTTCTGGGCTCCGGAATTTAACCAGGCTTCCAGGGCAAAATGGAGGCCTTTGCGAACCGCGCAAACGCCAACGAAGATGACGCGTAATCCACGATTTGAGCCGTTTTCCGTAGAGTTCGGGTAGAACCGTTTCTGATCATAGCCGTAGATGTGGCGCAGCAGCTTGTCGCGGCTAAATCCTTTATCGACGAAAGTTTTAACCACAAATTCGGAAGGGCACAGCAATTTAGAGGCAGCGTCATATTCCGCTTCCTCAATCTTTAGAATCCCCTCGTTATATTCGTGTTCATGACCCTTCGGCAGCGGCACTCCGATCCGTTCACACTCCTGTTGCACGACCTCGTACGCGAAGCGCGTATTTGCGTTCGGCCTCTCAAGCACAGTAGGGATTCCAAGTTTTTTTGCGGTTTCGAGCGTTCGCAACGAGCCCACCGGCCACGCGTGAACGATATCGATTTGTTTTGCCATTCGGCGTAGCCGTCGAGCGACCACCGCATCGTGTATTTCGCAAGCTCGCACCATGCCCACGAGCTTGTACGGAATTCGAATCGGACCTCTGGCGAGAGTTGGCACGACTTTGACGCGTTCGGGTATCGCACGATGCAAAACACCCGGAAATACCGTGACTTCCGCGCCTGCCTTAGCAATACCGCGCACTTGTTCCCAAGCCGTGTAACAAATTCGGCCGGCTCCAAGCTTGTGAGGAAAGCTATAGAGAACACGGATCGGCTTCTTGTTTGCTTTTATGGATGGCATCTAAGCCCTTTTTAAAATCGCAATCTGGACGTTGGACGAGTACCTAGGAAGGCTCACTCAGGATGATGCCAATATGTTTTCCGGGAGCCCGGAGGTTGACGGCGCCGGCATCGAAGGGCCATTTCCATTGTTGAGAAATTCTCGGTGCCACAGTTCCAACACAACGAGTGAAAAAATTTCCTTGGCGTACCCGCCGGACTCGGAATTATCGCGAACAAGTTTTTCGACTGCCGATTTTTTGAAGTAGCCTCTGTCGACTGTTTCGCGATCCAGCAAGATATTGCTCACGGAGTCGCGCAAGTCGGTTCGCAACCAATTTTCATAGGGAACGGGAAAACCGGCCTTCTTCCTCTCGAGAATTTCGACCGGGATCTGGTTACCAAGACATCGTTTCGCGATGTATTTCATGGAGAAACCATTGATCTTAAAATTTGATGGTAGCGTGGCGGCAAATTCCAAGAGCTTGTGATCCAGCAGGGGAACACGCAACTCCACGGAATTAGCCATGGTCATTTTGTCGGCTTTTACGAGAAGGTCGTCGGGCAGCCAGGTTTTGGTGTCGACATAGAGCATCCGGCTCAGTAAATCATCGGAGCGGTTTTGCTCGAGCAATTGCGTTACCGGGCGTAGCGAATATTGCTTATTGGTCGAAGCCGAAAAATCACTGGAATACAGCTCTTGTGAATGAGCATTAAAAAATCGGAATGGACTTGAAGATCTGCTGTAGTAATAGGATTCAAACGGAGCATTTAACAACTGCTGATAGTGTCCAAACCTCCAGTTACCACTTAATCCGTAAAGCAAAGAAAGCGTCCCGGAAAGCGCGCCGGTGAGCGGGCCGGCCATTCGTTTGATCCGCTCGATCCAAAGCATGGCGCGATAATTCGGGTATCCGGCGAACGCTTCATCACCGCCTTCACCAGAGATCAACACCTTCACATAATTGCGCGCCAGTTTTGATACGTAATAGAGGGCCACGGCGGGAGGCTCACAAACCGGTTCCTCCATGTGCCACACATATTTCGGCAAGAAATCCGCAAACTCCTTGCTGCTGATCGAGATTTCGCGGTGTTCCGAGCCATATTTTTCCGCGGCTAGGCGAGCAAAAGGGCGTTCATCGGCAATGCCGGAATCCGCGAAACCCACCGTATAGCTACTGATCGGGCGATCCGTTTGCTGAGACGCCAGACTGAGCATGGCTGTCGAGTCGACGCCACCGCTCAAAAGAAAGCCTACCGGAACATCCGCAATCATGTGCAGCCGAACAGATTCTTCCAGGATTTCCAAAAGCTGTTCTTCCGCGTCCTTCAGCGTTACAGAACTCGAAGAAAAATGAAGGTCCCAATACTGCTTGACCTCTGTTTTTCCGTTTTTCACAACCATGAATGAACCTGGGGGAAGCTTGTAAATACCTTTGAAAAGCGTTTCTTCGCCCGGCACATAACCGAAAGTTAGGAATCGATCGACGGTAGTAGGCAAAATCTCTCGCTGGATTTGCGGGTCTACCAGGACAGCCTTCATTTCTGAGGCAAACACCACGCTGTGCGAGGTCACGCCGTAATAAAGAGGTTTGATGCCTACTCGGTCGCGAGCCAGTAAAAGCTTTCGCTGGTTCTGGTCCCAAATCGCAAAAGCGAACATGCCGCGTAAAGATTGGATGCCCGCTTCGCCATATTCTTCGTAAAGATGCACGATCACTTCGGTATCGGTTTTGGTACGAAAAACGTGACCTTTTTTGAGCAAATCTTCGCGAAGATCCTGATAGTTATAAATCTCTCCATTGAAAACGATCCAGACAGTTCCGTCCTCGTTAGAGAGAGGCTGGTGACCTCCAGCAAGATCAATGATAGAAAGGCGGCGAAACCCAAGGCCAATCTGACCGGAGAAATAGTATCCATCGTCATCTGGGCCGCGATGTGCGATGGAATCAGCCATCGCTTTTAGCAGTTGTTGCGAAACTTCGTTATCGTGGTCGAAATTTAATTTTCCGCAGATGCCACACATAGGGTCCTCGCCACTTACTGCTGGGTCGATGTCTTTAAAGCAGTGCCGTCCACGCCGTACGACCATTTCAGCACAGCCAACCACTTGGAACTAGATTGTTTAATTGTTCGTTTTCTCAAATCATTCCCTGCAAAAGGTTTCGCGAGTGATAGTGCAACGAGTCGTAAGAGCGCCCCGGTGCCCATCGTGGCGCGAAATAACGAGCCATACAACGAGCCTTGTCGCTTTACGCAGAACTTATGCACCGCTTTAAATCGCATGATGATCGACCAATTACTTACATTCACACGATTGCTGCTCTGACTGCCGTGATGGATTACTCGCGCTTTTCCGACGAAATAATTGCGCAACCCCAGGGCCCTGATCTTGTAACAAAGGTCCAGGTCCTCGGCATACATGAAGTAATCCTCGGTGAACATGCCTGCTTGTTCGAATACGTCCCACCTGAGCAACATGCAGGCTCCGGAAATAACTTCGACCGGAACGGGATTTTCGCTTTCAGAAAAGAGCGCACCAATGCCCCACAGGGAAGAACTGGGCCATCGTAAACGAAGATATTCGTAATCGAACAGCTGATTTGGAATAGTCGGAAATGTTTGTATGCAGCTCGTCTGTACCGACAAATCGGTGTTCAGTAATTTGCAACCGATCACGCCAGCATCGGGAATAGCGAGAGACTGATCCAGCATGGTTTTGAAGGCGTTGTCGATCACTTCCGTGTCGGGGTTCAAGAATAAGACATATTCTCCGGACGATCTGGTAAAACCCAGATTGTTCGCGCCCGCGAAACCCAGGTTGATGTCGCTTTTAATCACCAAAACATCTGGAAAAGCCGCATTCACTTCCTCGATTCCGGGTTCCGGCGAGGCGTTATCCACGACGATGACCTCGAAAGACAAATCCCGAACGTGTTCATAAATACTTTTCAAACACTTCCGCAGATAGCCAAGCGAATTCCAATTCACGATGATGATGGATAATTTCATTTTCTGTGGAACCGGCGACGCTATTGGACTGGAGTCGGTTATTTCCAAATGCTGTCTCGGCCTGTAAGCCGAGCTAACTGCTGCTTCCGAAGATATTTAATAGCTCTAGGTTCGTTCACTTGTGGTATGCGTTTTGTGTAGCCGGTAACAAAACCATAAAGCAGCGCCATTGATCCTACCAAGTAAGGCCTCACCGCGAGCCGGCGAAGGCATTTCACTAACATAAACACTGGGTGATAGCCGCACACATAATTGGCGCGCCCGTTTTTCACGAGGTTGGCCCAAGTGCCGTCGGCGGCTCCGGTGTAGCGATGATGCAGTAGATGAAGGTCTGGAAAACTCCTGGTTGTCCATCCGAGCATACTGGCTTTCACTTCATCCATGGTGTCCCACCCAGGGGCAGGCCAAAATCCGCCAATCGCATCCCAACATTCACGTTTATAAATTTTGGTCGCTCCGCGGACGTGAAATGCAGGATTCGATTCGAACGATTTCTGGCCATTCGCTATATAACACATGACGCCACCGCCGACGCCGAGACGAGGCTCAGAGTTGAAATAAGCGAAACACTTCTCAAAATAATCCGCATCGAAGGATAAATCGCCATCTAACTTGACGATGTGTTCCCAATCATTACTTTTCAGATGCCTATAGCCGTCGTTGAAGGCGTCTACTACACCGCCGCCCGCTTTGCGAAAACCACGGTTGGTGCGATGAATCGCGCGGATCCATGGGTACTTCGCGGAATACTCATCAATTATTTGGCCGGTCTTATCCGTTGAGCCGTCATTAACAATAATCCATTCCGCAGGCCGAACCGTTTGAGCCAAAACACTCTCGATTGTTTTTGCAACGTAGGCCTCTTCATCACGTACCGGAGAAATGATCACGTATCTGGTAGTATGGGCGGAGTTGGCCGCTCCCCGCACAGAAGGGCTATCCAAGGTGCGTAGAAGTTCCGAATCAGAGGATTTCATTGCGCCACTAGGACCTTTCAAAGGGTTTCAAAGCACGCTAAATAGCTATCTACCTTGGCGCGACTGGACGGTTGGCAGACGATAAGCGGGAGCGGCTCGTAGTTTTGGTTGTTTGAGTATCTGCGGCACTTCAACTTCAACTTTTTGTGTTGCCAGCAATGGGGCGGTAGCAGCCGCGACGATGGCCAGGAAAGCGCACCAGTAAATCTTTACGTTGTCATAGTAACTGATTCCGAAGTAGCTAACGATGTGAGCGAAAAGGGAAATACCCAGAAACCACATAAACCATTCTTGCTTTGTATCCTTCTGGTTCTCCGCAATTTTCCTGGCGCTGCCAATGCGTGAGAAACTGCGCGAGATAATCAGCACAAAGCAGATGAAGGTGAGTATGCCTCCGGTCTCAGCCTCTGCGACAAATTGGTTGCTGAGATCCCACATGTCGAAGCCCCATGTTCCTGATGCGGTCGTTCCAATGAGCCACCAGTCACTAAAATGTCGAATGCATTGGTCAATTAATTCGGCCCGATGATAACCGGAGTTGCCTGCGATCAGGTCCACGCGAGCGATCAAAAACCAAACCGGAGCCTTCATGACCAGATGCAGGGCGATGAGGGTTAACGCAACGCCCCAGCGAAATAACCGCATCCGGTTGCGGAAGGGCCAAAACGCCAGTCCGATGAAGCACGCCAGATAGCCGAAGAGTGGCGTGCTCGAGGCGCAGGTAAGCATCATCAAGGTCGACCCGGTAAAGCCGAGGATCGCAAAAAGTTTTGTTTTCTTGCTGTGCCACAGCCACCAGAAGAGCGGCACCAAAGTTACTCCAAAAGTACCGGCCAAGATGGGATGGGCGAACGGGCCCTGTGCGCGGATGGAGCCTTCGCGGATTTCGGATGTTATGGGCAAGCTGCCCAGATAGCCAAAAACGTTTTGACCCCGGAGCTTCTCGTTTATCATCGCCACGCCGCAAACCAACGCAACTACGGCGAAGACGTTCACGACTCGCACGATATCGTCTTCAGTTTGTACCAACAGCCTTAGAAGGATATAGCCGCCCAGAACGTCCCAGATGAACCCACCTTCATAAATAATTGCGCCCGAATCCCCATGAAAAAGAATAATGAAGGTGGTAGCTCGCAAGATAAGCCACAAGACGAAAACCGTGTCCAGTGGGCTCCAGCCGCCTGCAAACCGGCTTTTCGGTGAATTTGGATTGATAAATGCCACGCGGACCAGTGCAACCAGAATCAAAATGCGAGGAACGAACAGATGAACGCCCGCGATATAAATTTGCTGCCCCCACGGGGCCAAAAATGTCATTAGCAATACAGGGATTACGATGAATTTGCGAGGCAGTACGAAAATCAGGATGATCGACAAAATCATCGCGATTAATACGGCCGGGTGGATTACGGAAGCATTAAGACCGCCGCCGTATGCTGGAGTGTCCATTCTTTTCTTTTTCCTAATTCTAAAGATACTACCGACACAGTGTCATATCGAGAGAACTGCTCAAACTTGTTGATAAGCACGATCTGCTGTAAGAGAAGACAGAATAAATGACTCCATCATTTGGCCGCTCTTCTCCCACGTAAATTCGCTAAGCCGGCGCCGCCCAGCTTCCGCAAGCTTTATGCGAAGGTGGTCGTCATCGAGTACCTGGCAGAGGTTTCTCGCGAGTGTTTGTGAATCCTTAGGGGAAGATAGCAATCCGGTCTCGCCATCCTCAATAAAATCTGCGATGCCACCGCTATCGGTCGCAACAATGGCGCATCCGCAACTAGCCGCCTCGGCAGGTGGAAGAGCAAATCCCTCTGTCCAACTCGCATTGAGAAAAATCGTAGACTTGTTATAAATTTCGCGGAGTATGAAGTCTTGTGGCGGATTCCGATAATATTGAACCCATTTGGGGATCCAATCAGCATCACGCCCTGTGCCGAAAAATATTGCGCTCAAATCGGGATGCTTCTTTTTTGCCGCTTCTAACGCTTCGATGCCCTCTTTGGATCCTTTGATCGCCGCATGCGAAAATAACATGGCCACTTGTTTAGGTCGGTCCTGAAGTGGGGTGACAACCTTGTAGTGATTGTGGTCAACCGCATTCGGTATGTACGTCATCGGCCCGGCCCCGAGTTGCTTCCCTAAAGCGATCAGCCATTTTGCAATTACGACCTTATGTATAGGCGCCCGCCAAGTTTCGTCAACAAAATTCTTGGGACCTCTGAAAGTTTCATAGCCTTGTATCAGGTAAAACTTGGCTCCTTTGGAGTCGTCGCACCTCAAAACAGACGCCACAGTGTTCCACGCAGTGGCGAATATAGCGTCCCCATCCGGGACGTGATCCGGCGCAGTGTCCGGGACGTATAGAAGTTTCACCCTGGGATCGATTCTCTGCCAGCTGATTTCAGGTGTGGCGTCTCTATTGAGGCGTGCTTTTGTCAAATCCTTGAATTTTTCTAGAATGGAAAGCTTTTCTTGGGGTCCAAACTTCACTATTTGAGGGTGTACAACGGTTACCTCGTGACCTTTTAAAACGAGCTGATTGGCATATTCATAAACAACTCTAAATCCACCCATAGGGATCCAGGGATAACAAGGCATTAGAAACGTCACCTTCATGATTGAACCTCTGGATCGCTTTCGAGAACCGGCACGACGGGAGGCATTGGCTTTCGCCCGATGATCGAGAAACGTTGAGCCCAAAGGCCACGTATTACGGCTCTGTCCTCTTCATCCACGGCCAAGATCCAGAAAGCAACCGCGTAAGCCAGGAATGTTACAAACAATAGAGCGATTGCAACGGGGATGCTTACAGGGAGATGAGCAATAATTCCGACGGCCAAAAACAGGGCGGCACTCGACGCGAAAGCCCGCAATAGATGGCCTGAGGACCAGTCACGTACGGAAAAAGCTTTCAATTTTGAAGCGATTATATACAACGCCGTGAAATCGACAATCGTAACAATTAGCTTCGCCAGCGCTGCGCCGTTTACACCCGTGCGACGCATTAGCAACCAAGCGCAGACGGCATATATCGGGAGGACCACCAAGTCCAGTATGGCCTTCAAATCCGGCCGACCTAACGCTTGCACCGACGTGTAAGGCAGCATTGCAAAAGCGTTGATGAAGAACAACACGGTCACCAGCTGCAAGACCACCGTGCTCTGGTTGGCAAACTCAGATCCAAGCCACAGCTGAAGAATTTGCCGTGCGAAACAGAAAAACACGGCAACAACCGGCGTCAAAATCAGCAACATATATTTTCCGACTCGGGAGGTGACCTCGGAAACCTCGTTCCTTCCCTTGGTGCCGTGGTAGCTGAAATATGGAAACAAAGAAGGAATAATGCTCATAGGAAAGATCAAAATTTTACCGACCAGATCAAACGGCACGGAGTAGAAGGTCAGCATGCTGACGGATAACAGCGAGGCGATCATGAAGCGCTCAAGATACGCGAAGATCGGGCCAGTTACGTTCGAAACCATGATCCAGCCACCAAAAATTGTAAGAGGTTTTAATGCTTCTCGAGAAAACTGAAAGTTTCCTTTCAGTCCGGGGATTACGCGAAAGCACATAAACAAATAGAGCACCAGGGTCGTGAGTCGAATAACCACCAGCATGGAAACGATGCCTGGCACTCCAATGCCCAGGGCCACTGCCAAAGCACATGACAGACTGAACATCACGCTCGCCGGCACCTTCACGAAATTAACCAAATCAAAGCGTTGAGCGGCTTCGAGCACCCCGCGCAACGCGTCGGTCCCCAGCATGATGGGCATCGCCAGGCATAAGATAAGGATCGAAAGCCGCGCGTCTCCAATGAACGATGCTGGCATTTTGAAAAAGCGGGTCATCATAAACGGAACAAAAATTGCGCCAATGGTTCCAAACACACAGCCGAGCCCCACCAACAGTGTTAACGATGTCCAAACTAGCCCTGGGACCTTGTGGATTTTATCTGGGCTCAAGTGCTCGGCCACGAACTTCACCGTAGCTCGGCTTAGACCCAGATCGAAAATACTGAAATAACCTAAGACCAAAAAGGCAATCGAGAGAATTCCATAACCATCGGTACCGATGCCCTTAATGACATAAGGAATAGTGAGAACGCTCGCCAGCATTGGCAGAATTTGCCCTAACAAATTAATAATGCTGTTCTTAGCGATCAGCCCGCGACCGTTTTGTCGATCCACCTGCATATGGAGGCATCACCTTTTCTTTCGTCGAGTGGTTAAATACGAGGTCTTTCGCCTCGAAGGTAGACACACACGTAGGCGACAGTGGTAGCTGTCGCCTGACGTTCTTCAATTAGATTATGTCCAACTTCCGAGACGCTGAGTACTTAGGCGGAACTGTGTGATCTCAGTTGGTAATCTGAAGGTGCCAATGTCGCTGCGCTCTTAACTTCTACTGAACGGTTGCCTTAAGGTTGGTCGGAGGAGTAGGTACGGTTGCAACGGTGGTTCCTGAGTTAAGTGCTCCCGCATCCCATGCCCCGCTTGATGGTCGAGGTTTTCCCGACGCGTCAGCATTCAGAGCTGCTATCCCGAGATTTGATAGGTTCGTCCCGGCGCCGATCGCCGGAGAACCGGAGGGCAGTGTTCCATCACTATTCACAGCGAGATTGGAAGTTCGGCTGTGCGAATCTTGCCGTGCAGCGGACTGCCATGTCGCGAAATCATTTGTCTGAGTTGTGCCCAAATTGAAAGCATAGTTGCCCCCGCCTTGACTTTGCGCCAAATAGGCGTTGTAGTCACCAAGGGACACAGTAGTTCCTTGGACGTAGCTGAGAAAGGTGTTGCACCCACTCACCACATTATTTTCCCAAACTACTCCGCTGTTATTTTCCAGCCTCATGCAAGCAGAGCTGCCCTGCCCGATGAATGTGTTATTCCAGATGCTCGGGGCCACGTCGTAATAATTGCCCATCCACAGCATTCCACCCATCGTTCTCCCGGCAGCCAAAACGAAAGTGTTATTGAACACTTTAATGTTACTAACCTTGTTTTCCGTATACACATACCCGGTGATATTCACTCCAGAATCGCCATCGAATAAATTGTTGTAAATTGAAACGTTGCTGTTCACATTGGGATCGCTGTTCCAGATGTGGATGCCATCATGGTGGTAACAATTCCCGGAGGTATCCCAGTTCGCGAAATTGTGAATATGGTTGTCGTGAAAAAGAGCTCCAACCGTATTTGCGTTAGCACCGGAAGCAGTACCGTGGTCGATGTTATAGACGTTATTGTGGTCGACCTCAATATTGCTGCCCCAACCGTTAATGGCCCATCCCATGTCGTGAAAAATGTTGTGATCGACGCGGATTCCTGCAGTGTTGAGGAACATAACCGCGTTTGTCCCGGTCTGATCAATGCTGCAATCCGAGACCGAAGTGTGGACATACATATTGGCAATAGTTAGGTTTGTTATCCGGCAACCGGGTGAACATCCCGAGCCACTTGGTCCCCCTGCAAATACTCCAATGCTGTCGGCCTGGTGAAGTCCCAAGTTTGTGCCATTATTCGTGTTCTGAATTATGCCGTTGGATCCCCCGTCGACCACGAGGTAGCTGTGCCCAGAGATGTTGATCGCACCCGTCGCGCCTGACCACGCTTGAGACGTTAAGTTCGTGCCGGATTCAAATAGAATTGTGACGGGACTACCGGACGTGCCGGAACCCTGTGCTACAAGAAGCGTACTGTTCGTGGGCCCATTAAATGTGCCGCAAAGATGGACAATCGTGCCGGGGCCGATTTGTGAGCCGCCGGTGCCCCAATTTGCGGAATTGTTAAACCAAGCGGGAGTATGCACGTTAGAACTGCACACGCCATTTCCGGCGCCATCCTGTGTTATATAGACGTTGCTTGCTTGCGCGGATGCCCCCGTCGCGCCGATGCCGCTCAAGACAAGCGCAACCAGTCCGGCAAGAAACAGGCGCTGGATACTTGCCAACAAAATTTTTAAACTGCAGATTTTTTTGTTTTGATTCGAAACTCTCACGATCCCTCTTTTCGTGCCATGTATATGAATGGCCGCGCCCCGGGTTCAAAACTAGCAGTGAGCTACGGGGGCAGACAACTGAACTGTAGGACAAAACCGGTTCAGGGAGGGGGACCTGTACCTCTTGCTCTTACAGATACTACTGTCTCCAAGTATAGACTTTTTTCGTATACCGCAGCATCACGCCGTTCAACGCGGTCTTAACGGTACGTAATGGAGTAGTACACTACATACTATAGTATCATAGTTGTAAACGACCGCTACGACTACACCGTTTATATTGGCAGAATTATTTCCAGGAGCCGGATCCCGTCAAGCTGGCGCGCTGCATCAGGGACATATTGTGGTGCGCGTATTTGTATAGCCACTGCGGCCAGTGCAGCCAGTCATAGCCGCCTTCCAACTTTGCGCGCAGCAAAGCGGCGTCGTCCCAGCTGTTCACCGGGAGCCTCGGCAAATAGTAGCGGTTATCGTGTTTGCCGGCCCGCCCGATGATGGTGGAGACCCCGTTCTCGAATCCCAGATTTTCCAGTATGCCTACCAGGAATTGCGTGAACGTTTTGTCTTCCTCGGGAAATGCAAATGGATAAGAAAACGACTCAACTGGGACGCCTAGTTTTTGTTCAATGGTTTCTTTCGAGCATCCCAATTCGTATTCGATTTGCTCGGGGCTAAGTGAACGCAAGTCCGGATGGCTGACGGTGTGCGAGCCAAACTGGATCCCCGCTTTGTGAAGTTCCGCCACTTCGGACCAGGTCAGGTAATCCACGCCGTCAATGCGCACGGGAGTATTTTGAATGCGGTCGGTGGCCAGGAAAATCGTCGCGCTGAATCCGCACTGGCGCAGGGCCTCGAAAGCTTCGGTATAAAAGTCGCGGTAGCCATCGTCGAAAGTAATCACCACCGTTTTGGAAACGTCCTGCCCGGTTTCCATAGCTGTCCACATCTGCGTCAAATTCATGGTGCGATAGCCGTTTTGCCGGAGCCAGCGCATCTGGCGCGCAAATACCGGCGGAGAACAGTTGATCTGGTAATAAGGATGAGATTTTCCGAACAAGCTATCCGAAACGCTGTGGTACATGAGTATCGGCACACGGGGCCCGGAGATCGAGCGCATTACCCGCGCAAGCGGATGTGAAAGATACACGGAGGCCAAGCGGTCTATTCGCGGCATAAAAAAATCAGTGGAATACATTGTACGACGCGCCCTCGGCGCGCCAGTTTGCGATCGAAGCAGTCAGCGATTGAATCAGTCAGTAATGGACCAAGGCTTACG
>Ga0185299_10004085_pt1 | contig 18083 bp, 14 predicted proteins | sample PaiPotPPA55metaG_FD_128002 | JGI IMG/M metagenome (GOLD analysis project Ga0185299, IMG submission 128002) | Iron sulfur acid spring bacterial and archeal communities from Banff, Canada, to study Microbial Dark Matter (Phase II) - Paint Pots PPA... ...
CGTGTACTCGTCCAGTAGATTGGTGACACTATCATTCCTTTCGTTGAGATGGGAATTGGTGCAAGAATTGTTGAGGGGTTAGGTAGGCCAAGGACTGGTGAGGGCGTACGGTGTTATAGATTTTTTCCCAGTGGCGGAGTTCACGATTGAGCTTTTTCATTTCCAACGAGCAAGCCGTGACCTGGTAAAACTCCTCGGTGTGAGTGCGGTTGGCGCGTTCCACGGCGCCGTTGAGTTTGGGGGAGCGGGGAGGCAGCACGAACAGATGCAATCCGCGCTGCTTACAAGCCTGTTCGAAGTCGGCGGCGAACTCCGAGCCGCCATCGACTTGCAGGGCGCGAATGGGAAACGGCATGCGATGCTGCAAAGTGTCGAGGAACTGAGTTGCGGCTTGCGCGGTGGCGCGAGGGTGGGCCTGAATGACGTCCCAGCGGGAGATGACGTCGCGGGCGGTGAACTGTTTGAAGTTCACGCCCGGGATAGGACGGACATCGACGGTATCGACCTGGACCAGGTCGCCGGGGCGGGAGACCGCGTACTGCCTGGGTTTGCGCACGGCGTAGGGACGGGGACGCAAAGCGCGGCGCGATCCCGGCACTCCGCTGCGCGGCGGTTCGACCAGTCGGCCCTGCCGCTTCAAAGAAGTCAGAATGCGGCCCAGCATGGAAGTTGAGATGGCAATGTTTTGCTTCCGCAGCAGCACCGCCAGCTTGTCTTTGCCCCAGCGGGGAAACTGCAACCGCAAAGTCAAAACCTTCTCCGCTAAGTGAAAAGACCAAGTCGGCTGGCGGCGGTGATGAGGACGATGACTGCGCCCTTCCAGGGTGGTCAAATCCATTGGCTCATAGCGCTTGAGCCACCGGTAAAAGGTCTGGCGCGAGATTCCGAAATGACGGCAGGTCAGGGCCACGTTTTTGGTCTTGCGGTAGTAATCCATCCAGGACAGGCGAACCAGTGCCGCCCGGCTCAGCTCCACCCCGATCCTCGCTAAACCCGCCGATCGCGGTGGCTTTCCGTTCTTTGGTTGCATGCGAACACTCTACCTGAGAGTGTCACTGATCATTCTGAACGAGAACACTCCGGTGAGTTAGAGCTGAATTCAAATTGTCATCCTGAGCGAAGCGAAGGACCTGTGTAATTCACAATGCATGGGTCCTTCGCTTCGCTCAGGATGACAATTTATGTGGAGTATTAAGCCAATGGTTAGCGAGCGGCCCGCGCTGGAACGGCAGTCTGCTTTTGGCCGGGCCTGAGCCACCAGATCAATCCTCCGGTGAGGACCAGGCAAATCGCGATCAATTGTGTCCCAGTCATGATGCCGCCAAAAACCGACCCGCGACCGGGATCATCTCGTATGAATTCGAGGAAGTATCGAGCAATGCCGTAGAGGAATAAATACGCGCCGAAGACCTGGCCATCGAACTTCTTGCGCCTGAACATCCACATCAAGATAAAGAATATCGCGAGTTCAACAGCCGACTCGAACAGTTGTGTCGGCTGCAGAGGCACATTCAACGGCGTGTCCGAATTCTGATTCGCGATCGGATTAGTGAACGTCACTCCCCACCAGTGATTCGTCGGCTTGCCGTAGCAACATCCCGCGGCGAAACAGCCCACTCTGCCAATGGCGTGACCGATAGCTAGTCCCGGAGCGAAGGCGTCGCAGGTCGCGAGCGCGGGCAGGTGGTGCTTGCGGATATACCACGCCGCAGCAGCGAAGGCGCCGATCAATCCGCCAGAAAAGACTCCGCCAGCCTGCAACGTGCTCAGGCTAAAAATCTCTCTGGGATTGGCGGCGTAGGTGCCCCAGTCGTTGATGATGTAAAGAATTTTCGCGCCAATGATTCCGGCCAGAACCACCAATATTCCGAAATTCCAGGCAAGATCGGGATCAGTTCCTTGCTTCTCGGAATTGCGGACGCTAATCAGCAACCCGACCAGGACTCCAAAAGAAACCAGGAATCCGTATGTAGGCATGCTGAAATTGCCAATATGAAAGAGTCGCGGAAACACTATTTAATTAGATGCAGAACTTCGGGGATTTACTGTTGCCGAGTGTAGCAGGAAAGGAAGTCTGCTAGACAAAACGTGATTAAGCGGTAAAAGCAAGCCCACGAAGCCGTGTGGAGGGCCGAGAATGAACCCGTCGGTAGACGTTGGGAACCCGCCGCGACCCATTAGGCATCTCCGTACTGGCGGAGCTCCGCACACAGGATCGTAATTTACGAGTCAGGCCCCCGTTCATTCAGTATTGGTTCAAAAATCGGTTACCACCATCACCAACTGCGTAGGCCAGCTTTCATGTTGGATGCTAGGGAAAATTTCAGAGATTCGCAAGAGGGAACTCGAAGAAAGATGGCAATCAGCTTGCCAGCAGCTTTAGTAAGGCAATCTTTGGTAAGGAGCGGGGGAAGACAGCTTGGAGCAATAAATCAGCGGCAGAGACGCAGCTTTGCTGCGTCTGCCCTTGCTCACTGGTCCAGCACTTCATCCAGCGCATGAGAAAGATGCCTGGCCCGTTGCTTCACGTCACGGGTGGGATCAATGTTCCCCTTTGACAAATGATATTCATCAGCAATATTGATCGCCGCGAGCACAGCCACGCGAGCCGTGTCCACGGTTTGGGTGTGTTGCGCCACTGCGCGCATCTTTGAATCCACGTACGCGGCGAGTTTCAGAATGTATTCCGGATCTGATCCGCGAAGGTTGTATCCCTGATCGAAGATTTCCGCACGCACACTTCCGTTGCTGGAATCCTGGGCTACACGATCGGCCGGAGGATGTTTCGTTGCAGTCGCCATTCGCCTTAACTCCTTTCCGTCGCTAGTGCGATCTTCGGCGGAACCGGCTCAACTCGCGGCCTGCTCCTCGGCGACGGCTTCTACCTGATGCAGCATCTTCTCTACCCGGCTGCGAATTTCCTCCCGCTCCCTCCGCAATTGCACCATCTCGCGGCGCAAGCCCTCAATTTCTTCCTCGCGCTCTTCAAGCTGTTCACGAATCCGCTTCAGATCGCGCTCGGCAATGGCCCGTCCTTCGCGCGCGGTCTTGTACATTTCAATTGTGCGATAGACTTTGTCTTCGAGTACTTGAAAATCGTCGGCGGGAACCTGCGAGGATACCTCTTCAGCCACTTTGACGCTCATAATTGCCTTCTTCCCCGAGAGAATTAAAACTTGAGCGCAGTATACCGCACAAGCCTGTGGAGAGATGACAACTGTTAACGCCCGAACACTTTATATATACCCAGCAGGAAGGCTTAGCTCAGAATATTTAGGTTTTTGCTCCGCAGCACTTTTTATACTTCTTGCCGGAGCCGCAAGGACACAGGTCATTCCGTCCGATTTTAGCGGCGCCGCGCACGACTTGCTGCACAGTTTGTTGTTCGCCGGATCCAGCCATGCGTGCACCTTCGAGTTCGCGACGCTTCCTGCGTTGAAAGTTTTCTTCAATCTCGTCTACGGATGTTGCAACTGAACGCGGGGGACGATGCCCGTTGCCGCCTCCGCCAAGGCGCGGGGCCGGAGTGGCAGCTTCGGGTCTTCCACTTTCGGTCGGCGCGGCTCCATCAGCGGGGCGCTCCAGGATTTGCATTAGATACAAGTATCGAACTGTGTCTTCCTGGAAACGCTGCATCATCGCTTCAAACATTTCGAACGATTCGCGCTTGTATTCGATTAATGGATCATGCTGGCCGTAGCCGCGAAGGCCGATGCCTTCTTTCAAGTGATCCATGTCCCGCAAGTGGTCTTTCCATTGTGAATCGAGCACGCTCAACATGATCATGCGTTCGTGATAACGCATGGCATCGGGACCGATGAGCTGTTCTTTCGAATCGTACCGGGCTTTTAATTTGTCGAAGATCGCGTCCCCGAGTTCCTGACGATTCAGATTCTCTGGAGTGATTCCCTCGGCGAAAATATCGACGCCGAAGCGTGTGAAGATTGCATCTTTTAAGCCCTTGATATCCCAGTCCGACGGATGCACTTTTACCGCACAGAATTGGTCGATCAGGGCCCCGAGGATGCCCGAAACATAGTCTTCGAGAATCAAATCCTTTTGATCGAGACCCTCAAGCAGTTGGCGTCGGAGGCCATAAACCGCTTCCCGCTGCTTGTTCATCACGTCGTCATATTCGAGAAGGTGTTTGCGGGCTTCAAAATTTTGCGCTTCGACCGCTTTTTGCGCGGCCTCAATGCGCCGGGAAATAAGCTTCGATTCGATCGGAATTCCTTCTTCCATGCCTAGCCGTTGCAAAAGCTTAGAGACCCATTCCTTGGCGAAGATGCGCATCAAGTCATCTTCGAGCGAAAGGTAAAACCGCGATGAACCCGGATCGCCCTGGCGTCCGGCGCGGCCACGAAGCTGGTTGTCGATTCGTCTCGACTCATGCCGCTCAGTTCCGAATATGTGCAGACCGCCGGCGGCTACAACCTCGTCGTGCTCTTTGTCGGTCTCTAGTTTGTGGCGCTCGAAGATTTCGTTCCATTGTTCGGTGGGAACTACGTATTCGTTACCGGCGTAGTACCAGACGGTGCTCTTTGTTTCATCCACGTCGATCTGAATCTTGCCTTGCGCGGCTCTCAGCGGTTGCGCGATACCCTTCTTCACGCACTCTTGTTTGGCCATGAATTCGGGATTACCGCCAAGCAGAATGTCGGTGCCGCGTCCCGCCATGTTGGTGGCGATTGTGACCATGTCTTTACGGCCAGCCTGGGCGACGATTTCAGCTTCGCGCTCGTGATACTTGGCATTGAGAACTACGTGCTTGATTCCCTTCTTCTTGAGTAATTCAGAAAGCCGCTCGGACTTTTCGATTGACGTAGTACCCACGAGCACAGGCCTGCCGGTGTCATGCAAGGTCTGGATTTCATCCGAGGCAGCGTAGTACTTTTCCTTCTCCGTTCGATAAACGACGTCAGGATTTTCCAGCCGCCGCATGGTTTTGTTTGGAGGAATAACCATCACTTCCAGCCGATAGATTTTGTCGAACTCTGGCGCTTCAGTTTCGGCGGTTCCCGTCATGCCGGCCAGCTTTTTGTGCATGCGGAAATAATTCTGGAAAGTAATGGTGGCGAGTGTTTGATTTTCCCGCTCGATCTTGACGTTTTCTTTAGCTTCCACGGATTGGTGCAATCCGTCAGACCACCGGCGGCCGGGCATCAGGCGGCCGGTGAATTCGTCCACGATAATTACTTCGCCGTCTTTGACAACATATTCGACGTCGCGATGATAGAGAGAATGCGCCTTGATCGCAGTTTCTACGTGGTGCTTCAAATCCCAGTTTTCCGGGTCAGCAATGTTGCCGATTCCGAGAAGGCCCTCAACTTTTTCCCATCCTTCATCAGTGACGGTTATGCTGCGATGTTTTTCGTCAACAACGAAATCGCCCGTCAGTTGGGCTGGCTCGCCGGGAGCAACCTCAAGTTCTTCTCCCTTTTCGAGCTTAGGAATGATGCGATTTACGCGCGCGTACTTATCGGTGGATTCCTCGCTCGCTCCGGAAATAATCAACGGAGTGCGGGCTTCGTCAATCAGGATGGAATCGACTTCGTCGACGATGGCGAAATTGTGTCCACGCTGCACGCATTCGTGCAGATCGAATTTCATGTTGTCGCGGAGATAATCGAAGCCGAACTCATTGTTGGTGCCGTAGGTCACGTCAGAGGCATATGCATCACGTCGCTGCTGATCGTCCAAGTCGTGGACGATTACGCCGACGCTCAATCCGAGAAAGCGGTAGAGCTTGCCCATCCATTCCGAGTCGCGTTTGGCGAGATAATCGTTGACCGTGATTACGTGGACGCCGCGCCCGCTGAGGGCATTGAGATAGACGGGAAGAGTGGCAACCAGCGTTTTGCCTTCGCCGGTCTTCATTTCGGCGATCTTGCCTTGATGCAACACCATGCCGCCGATCAACTGGACATCGAAATGACGCATGTTGAGAACGCGGCGGCCCGCCTCTCGAACGATTGCAAAAGCCTCTTCCAGAATGTCATCAAGCACTTCGTTTACGGCTTTGAGGCGCTCAGCGTCGAGTTCTTTGCGGCGGTCGTGGTCGGCATCGGGTTCGTCCGGAATTTTGCTGACACGCTCTTGAACTTGTTTTCGAAACACTTCAGTCTTGGCGCGCAGTTCCTCGTCGCTGAGCTCCTGAATAGAAGGCTCAAGCGCACTAATCGCCTGGACGCGAGGCATCAGACGCTTGAGTTCGCGTTCATTCTTGGTACCGAAAACTTTGGCTACAACTTTATTAATCAATCGAACAATTCCTCTAGATGTGGCGGATGTTCAGGGCAATTTCGCTACAAGAAGCCTAGCATATTAGATGCAGGATCAATAGTTACGTCGCGGTTGGGGTTGGTGGCTCTTTCCAGAAGTAATTCCCTTTGACAACAAAGAGCACGAAGTCTCACGATGGCTTTAATCTTAAGGTTTCCTTTGTGTACCTTCGTGTCCTCTGTGGTTAAAGCTTTTGGTTTCTCACTTCGCCCGCGGATGCGTCCGATCGTAAACCTGCAAGACATGCTTCATCGAAAGCTGCGTGTATCGCTGGGTCGTCGAAAGCCTTTCATGGCCCAACATCTCCTGTATGGCCCGCAGGTCCGCGCCCTCTTCCAGCATATGCGTTCCGAAGGCATGCCGTAAGGTGTGAGGATGTACATCGGGCGACAATCCTTTGGCGATTGCGATCTTCTTGATAATTCGCCCCACGCTGCGGGTAGTAAGGCGTCCGCCTCGGGTATTTAGCAGCAGTGCTCCGCTGTTTCTTTTCGTCCGTGAAAGGACTTTCTCTCGAACGGGCAAGTAAGCCGCGAGTGCGGTTTTAACCGCGTCCCCGAATGGGACGTATCGTTCCTTTTTTCCTTTCCCGCGGATCAAAATAACCTCCTCGCTCAATCGAATGTCGTGTATCTCAATGCCAACCATTTCGGAATTGCGAATCCCGCACCCGTATAACAACTCGAACATTAGACAATCACGCTCGGGAAATGCGGCGACTTTCGGCATCTCCCCGTCGAGCACGCTATTCATCTCTTCGACTGTCGGAACTCGCGGAAGTTTTTTAGGCAACTTTGGCGTGGAGACTAAGGCCGCTGGATTCTGTTCAACGATGCCCTCTTGCGCCAGCCAACGGAAGATCGAACGAACCGCCGCCAACGCGCGTGCCACGGACGTTTTTTCGAGATCGTGATCATAAAGATCAGACAAAAATCCCCTGATGGTCAAGTGATCGATCTTGCGCCAGGGCCGCTGTCCAATATGTCCGGAGAACTTGTAAAGATCCGCAGCATAGGCCTTGATCGTGTGCTTTGAAGCATTTCGTTGAGCGAGAGTTCGCAGAAAACGGTCGACGGCCTTTTCAACATCGGTGCGAACATTTTTCGATGCCGAGGACGTCATCGCGCTTTCGCTCGCGGATGATGACTTTGATAAACAGTTTTCAGCCGGTCCAGAGCCAAGTGTGTGTACACCTGCGTCGTAGAAATATCCGCATGTCCGAGGATCGTTTGCACCGTTCTTAAATCCGCGCCGTTTTCCACCATGTGCGTGGCGCAACTGTGACGCAGCATGTGCGGGCTCGCATTGCGTCCGATATTTGTTGAAGCATGTCGCACTATTTGCCACACCCGCTGCCGTGTCAATTTATGCGCGCGACGGCCCAGGAAGAGAAGCGGAGAATTGGTGCCTTTCGCAAGCACGGTGCGGGATCCAGCGATGAAGGCTGTTAAAGCTTCCTGCGCGGATTTCCCCAGAGGTACAATCCGTTCTTTATCGCCCTTCCCGCGCACGAGAATGTAGCCGGCATCGAGTTTCAAATCTTCAAGTTTCACCCCGATAATCTCAGACACTCGTAGGGCTCCTGCATAAAACACTTCCAGCATTGCCCGGTCGCGCACAGCGATAGCTTCAGCTTCCCTCGTATCTGACGCCGCGGATGGTCTCAACATCGTTTCCATCTCATCGCGTGCAAGAGCCTTGGGCAACACTTTCCATTGTTTTGGCGAATCAATATTCAGAGTTGGATCAGCATCGATAACTTTATCGAGAAGCAGATAGCGATAAAAATGCCTGAGCGTCGAGAGTTTTCGTCCAACGGATCGTCCGTCGACCCCGTTAGCGAATAATTGTTGAATGAAGTCGCGCACGTCGTCTCTCTTAGCTTTCGCCACCGAGCGATTCTTGGACTCCAGAAAGCCCGCGAACTGGCCAACGTCCGAGGTGTAGGCCGAAATCGTGAGAGGACGAAGTCCCTTTTCAACTTTCAGGTAGACGAGAAACGCGGAAACTATGCTGGAATCAGATTTCGGCGGCACAGAGTAGATTATCCGCGTTATCGGACACTAGCAAAAGTGATGACTGCGGTCCCGCACACAGACACAGAGACGGCCGGGACGGCTGTCCCTACGTAGACTTGGCTTCGTTGAAAACTTCAACTGCGTATAACGCGCCCTGCGGAGTTTCTTCGTGCTTGAAATAGGCGAAGACATCCCGCCCGTTCTGAATATGCTCGCGGATTCGGCTCACCATGGCGCCACGCTCTTCCGCCGTGTACGTTGGCTTCCGATAACGGTAATAAGAGAAATCCGCGGTGACGACGTCAGGCGTAACTCGCTCCCCGGTTTCGGCAATGCAAAGCGCGCGATTGTGCGCTTTTAGAAGATCGAAAGTCTGATCCGTGAACCACGAATCGTGGCGAAATTCAAAGGCCGACGGAAGGGTTCGCGGTAAGGCACCGAGAAATTCTTTTAAGACCTCGATATCAGCCTTCATGTTCGGCGGCAACTGAAACAGCAACGGACCGAGCTTTCCCGCATTGGCGAGCGGTTCAATCGTGCTGAGGAAGCGCGGGATGAAATCCTCGGTCTTCTTCAACCGCTTGATATGAGTAATTACCTGGTGAGCTTTAATTCCGAAACGGAAGCCCGACGGGCTTTCGGCAATCCATTTTTGCGCCGTGGTTTCCTTCAATAACTGTCGAAAAGTGAAATTCACTTCGACTGTATTGAGTTGACCGGAGTAATGCCTTAGAAAACTCTTCTGCGGCAATTTGGCGGGATAGAATTCCGGCTTCCAACTGGGATAAACCCATCCGGAGGTTCCCACGTAGAGTTGTGCCATGAATCAGCCGCCGCAGATTTCGAGAAAGAAAATTATACCTTCCGAGCCTTTTTCTTCGAGGTTGCCGGTTTCCCCGCCACCTTCCGTCTGCCGGGCGCAGGTTCTTCTGCCTGAGCCGCAATATCTAGTCCCGCAGTGATCGCTTCCGGTTGCGCTTCTTCGATACCGGCGAGCTTCGGTAATTTTTGTTTGAGCGATAGTATCGGCTCAAAAAGATCACCCATCTTCTCGACACGCTTGATCACCTGCTCGGCTTCAAAAACGAGTAGGCCCGCATCCTTCTTCTTTAAGGTTTGCTCAACCTCTTCCCATTTCACCGGCGAAGAAACCGTGGGGTGTTCCCTTGCCCGTAACGAATACACGCTGATCGTCGTCTTGTGTTCATCATTCTGGCTCCAGTCCACCAACACCTTCCCCACTCTTAGTTGTTTCTTCATGTCCGAAACCACGAGCTCTTTGTGGTCACCCTCCAGCAAGCGAGCTAGTGCATGAGCAAACGGCTTGGTCACGTCGTAGCTCGTCGGCGTGTTCAGAGGCACGTAAATTTGCAGACCTTTCGATCCCGACGTTTTCGGAAAACTTTGCAGTCCGAAGTGCTCGAAGATTTCTCGCAACCAAAACGCAACTTGACAGCATTGGACAATATTCGCGGGAGGTCCGGGATCAAGATCAAAAACCATAGTCCGCGGACACGAAATATTCTTGGCTAGCGACAGCGACGGATGCAGCTCAAGTGCAGCCAGATTCGCCACCCATATCAACGTAGCGAGATCATTCGCCAGAATGTAATTCACGTTGCGCTGGTTTCCTTCGCTCCAAACCGGCGCGGTTTTCACCCAATCGGGTCGATGCTTGGTGGCGTTCTTCTCGAAGAAGAATTCCTGGTCCACGCCACCGGGATAGCGCTTCAGAGTAAGAGGGTGTCCTGAGAGATGGGGCACCAGAACGGGCGCAATGCGCGCGTAATAATCAATGACCTGTCCCTTGGCAAATCCGGTCGCTGGATAAAGCACCTTGTCCAGATTCGTCAGCGTCAAAGTCCTGCCTTCGATCTCTATCATTTGTGAGTTGCTCACGCTCACCCTTTCCCTCGACTCGCGTCTTTGATGCATAACACTGAGATATGGGTAGTGAACCGGTTTGACAATTTCACCTTCTGGCACGTAATTTCAGATTTCCATCCTTTTATATATTGCCAGCCGTTGTGGAGGTTTCAATGAGATCTCGTCGTTCAGTTTGCTTCATCGTATCGTGTTTTTTTGCGCTTCTCAGTGTCGCCAAGCAAGCCTCCGCTCAGGACCTCGCTTCCTTCGAGAAACAGGTAACAGTCAAAACCTTAGCTAATGGTCTAACCATTATTATCTGCGAGCGGCCTGAGGCGCCGGTTTTTTCCTTCTTCACCCTCGTAGATGCGGGCTCGGTCCAGGATCCCCTCGGCGAAACCGGGCTTGCGCACATGTTCGAGCACATGGCATTCAAGGGCACCGACAAGATCGGCACCAAAAATTACCCTGCCGAGAAAGTTGCTTTGGAGAAGGTCGAGAAGATCTACGCCGAGTACATCCGCGAACGTGACAATACCGTTCATCACGACGATGCAAAAGTAAAAGCACTGGAAAAAGAGTGGCAGGATGCGATCAAGGAAGCGAATCAATACGTCATTCCCAACCAGTTTGGACAAATCGTCGAGAGTAACGGCGGCGAAGACATGAATGCGTTCACCGAAGTCGACGAGACCGCCTATCACTATTCGTTCCCCGAAAACCGCCTGGAGCTGTGGGCCTATTTGGAGTCTGAGCGATTCCTGCACCCGGTCATGCGCGAATTTTACAAGGAGCGCAACGTAGTCATCGAGGAACGCCGAATGCGGGTGGACAGCCAGCCCTTTGGACGTTTGCTGGAGCAATTTACAACCGCAGCTTTCCAAGCCAGTGAATATCATCGGCCAACCATCGGATGGATTTCCGATCTCAATACTTTTTCGGCGACCGACGCTGCGCAGTTTTTCCGCGAATATTACATTCCGTCAAACATGACCGTAGCGGTGGTAGGCGATGTAAAAGCCTCAGAGGCGATGCCGATCATCGAAAAGTATTTTGGACGCATTCCTTCCCGCGAGAAACCTGACGAGCGCAATACTGCGGAACCGCCGCAGAGTGCGGAAAGGCGGGTCGTGCTGCCCGACAAGTCGCAGCCGATTTATATCGAGGGCTATCACCGGCCGGACTATCGCAGCCCTGACGACGTGGTATACGACGCGATTGCCGATCTCATGTCCGACGGTCGCACTTCGCGCATGTATCGGGCTTTGGTTCGCGATAAGAAGATTGCCTCGGACGCTGAGGGGTTCACCGACTACCCGGGAGTGAAGTATCCACATCTTTTTGCTTTTTTAGCCGTACCCTTGCCAGGCCACAAGCCGGAGGAGATGGCTGCGGCCATCCACGTCGAGCTCGAACGTCTGAAGAATGAAGACATCAGCGACGAAGAATTGAAAATGATCAGGACGCGGGCGAAGGCAAGCGTGCTGCGGGGCCTCGACAGCAACGAAGGACTGGCGACGCAGCTTGCAACCTATCAGGCGCGCTTCGGCGACTGGCGCGAATTATTTCGCTGGGTGGATCAGATAAGTAAGGTCAGCAAAGCCGATATCCGGCGTGTGGCGAACCAAACATTCGTGGCAGGTAATCGTACCGTTGGAATCATTGAAACTGCTCCTCCTGCCACGGCTGCAAGCAAAGGCGGTGCGCGATGAATGCGCGCTATTCATTGGCCGGTTCTCTTCTCATCCTGACAGGGTGCTTCTTATTCTCAGGGTGTGCCGCGAAGCGCCCCGTCATAGGAAACCCTCCAGTCATCTCAGCCGCCCCACGGTCTACGGGCACAGCCACCGATTGGCAGAAAATCAAAATTGCACCACTACCCGACTTTAAGCCTGCCGCACCGAAACGTATCGAACTATCAAATGGCATGGTGATTTTTCTGCAGGAAGATCACGAATTGCCTTTGGTCGATGGAGTGGCCCGTATCCGCGGGGGCTCGCGATCCGTGCCCGCCGATAAAACAGGATTGATGGAAATCTATGGCGAAACTTGGCGCACCGGTGGAACTAAGACACAAACCGGCGATCAGATGGATGACTTCCTCGAAATCCGCGCCGCCAAGGTCGAAACCGGTCCCGGAATAGATTCGTCGACCATTTCGTTTTCGTGTTTGAAAGAAGATTTGGGCGACGTTTTCAAAGCATTCAATGACTTGCTCCGCCAGCCGGCGTTCCGCCAGGAGAAAATCGATCTCGCGAAAGGCGAACTCTTCGACGCGATATCGCGACGAAATGACGATGTCAGCGATATCGTATCTCGCGAATCGTCGAAACTCGCTTATGGCAAGGGCAATCCGTACGCCAGAGATCCCGAATACGCCACCGTGGCGGCAGTAACGCGGGAAGATTTAGTTGGCTGGTATGGGCAGTATGTGCAGCCCAATAACATTATTTTAGGTGTCGTCGGAGATTTCGATTCCTCTGCAATGGAAGCCACGTTGCGTGAGGCATTCGAATCATGGCCGAAAGGACCGGGCATCACTGAACCGAAGATTGAATTCCATCCTGAAAAACCAGGCTATTATCTGGTTTCAAAAGAAGACGTCAATCAAAGCTCGATTGACATGGTGGACCTCGGCACCACTCGCGACAATCCTGACTACTACGCCATCAATGTTTTCAACGAGGCTTTTGGCGGTGGGTTTTCTTCGCGCCTGTTCCGCAATATCCGTACGGCTCTGGGACTCGCATATTCCGTCGGAGGAGGCATCGGTGCCCGCTACGACCACCAAGGAATCCTGCGACTGGCAATGGCCACGAAGAGCGCCACCACCATTGAATCCATTCAGGCGCTTTATCAACAGATCGACGATCTCAACAAGAATCCTATCTCGCAGGAAGAAGTTCAGCGTGCGAAAGATTCGATTTTAAATTCATTCGTCTTCAACCTCGACACACCCGACAAAATCCTGCGCGAGCGCATGGCGTATGAGTTTTATGGATATCCGCAGGACTTTCTGGAACAATTTCGCGCCGGAATCGAAAAAGTGCAACCTGCGGACGTAGCGCGCATCATCCCAAAATATTTGCACAAAGATCAGCTCAAAATATTAGTCGTGGGTAATGCGGCGGAATTCGATAAGCCCCTGTCGTCGCTCGGGCCGGTGACCAACGTGGATATCACAATCCCTCCTCCGCCGGGAGCCAAGATGGAAGAACCGGCAGCAAAGCCGGTCGGCTCTAATTCTGAAGGCAAGGCATTGGCCGCAAAAGTGGTCGATGCGATGGGCGGGCTGGCAAAGCTCCAATCGGTTAAATCGCTTCGCTCAGATTTTACGCTTACCAGAAAGACTCCTCAGGGAGACTTGCCGCTCACCATTAAAACAACAATTGTTTTTCCCGACCGCATGCACGCCGAGATTCAAGCGCCGCAAGGGACAATGACTATCGTTGTGACTCCGACTGCGGGATTTATGTCGGCGGCGGGCATGGGCGTACGAGATATGCCTCCCTCACAGAAAGCTGACAGCATGCAGCAGATTCATCGTGATCTCATCTTCATCGGACAACATCTCAGCGATCCCGCGTTTACATTTTCATCTGGGGGGACATACATGTTCGGAGGAGCGCAGGTCAGCGTGCTCGATATTAGTGGCGCGGGCGTGAGCATTCGCTGGTCCGTGGACGCGCAAAGTGGACGAATCTTGGGCGAGACTTATGAAGGAATGGGACCCTCTGGACCGTCGCACAATGAGACCAGTTTCGAAGATTGGAAGACAGTAGACGGTCTGACGCTTCCTTACGTGAGAAAGAATAAAGAGAACGGTCAGGATTCAAGCACGGTTCAGTTCAGCAAGATTGAGATCAATCCAAAGATCGACTCACAGTTGTTCGAAAAGCCAGCAACCGAGGCAAAGGCAACGCAGTAAACCTACCCAACCGTTGTCGTCTCGAGCGAAGCGGGATATTCCGCTAGCGGACTATTCCTCGACTGTCGAGAGAGCTGCTCGTTCCTATGTCGCGCCGGAAGACTTTCGCCAGCCGCAAGCGCTCCGTTCAGTCCTTTCCTTCGAGATCTCCAAAGTCCTTTGACGATCGAGTCCGTTCAAGTTAAACTGATGGCGAACAGAAAGCGAATGTAGCATGTCCACGCTCCCTCTTCTTCCGCAGTCTCCGCCGGCACTCGTCGGCATTGCCCGACTAGCAACGCAAGGCGAATCTCTCCGCCAGGGCCATGACGTCGAATACTTCACCCTTCCCACCCGTTCAATTTTGAATCGATGCTCCGGCACAAGAATGCCCTTCGCGTGGACGATCAATCCATACCGCGGCTGTGAATTCGCATGCAAATATTGTTACGCCCGCTACACGCACGAATTTATGGAAATGCGTGACGGCTTAGATTTCGAGCGAAAGATTTACGTTAAGCAACATACCGCAAACTTGCTGAGACAGGAATTGCGAAAAGTAAAGCTCGGCGAAGACATCGCCATCGGGACAGCGACCGATCCTTATCAACCCGCCGAGAGGAAATTTGAGGTCACGCGCGCAATCCTTGAAGAATTGTCGCTGCATTCCGGGCTGAAGATTGGAATCGTCACTAAATCGAACCTCGTGTTGCGGGATGTCGACATGTTGCGAAAAGTCGGAGAGCAGAACCGCATTTCCGTGAACGTCACCATAACAACCCTAAACACCGATCTCGCGCGCCTCCTGGAACCCCGAGCACCCCGGCCCGATCTGCGGATGGCCGCGATGCGCGAGCTGAACGAAGCCGGAATCGAAGCCGGGGTAATTTGCGCCCCGGTGCTTCCCGGCATCACAGACTCGCCACGCGACTTGGAAGCTCTGGTTCGAGCAATCGCGGAAGCAGGTGGCAAATATATCTACGCTAACTCGCTATTTCTCAAACCATGTTCTGCCGCGATATTCATGCCTTTTCTAGAACGCGAATTCCCTCACCTCGTCCAGAGCTACCAGCAGCGTTTTGGCGAGAAAGCGTTTCTTTCCGCTGCCTACAGAAAACGGCTTTCTCAACTCATGGCGCGGTTGCGGTTGAAATATGGCTTCCCCAGTTCTGGTGAGCGTGGACGGAGTCAGAACAATCCCCGCGAAGGTTCAAGCATTCAACTTAATTTGTTCTAGAAAGCAAAACGCTCTCTCTTCCCCTCCCGTTCCACCCCGAGCCAAACGGTATAATCTCTGCTCCACCCCAATGCCTCCCACTCCTGAACCCTATAGGCATCCGGCCGACCCGCGGCCGCAGATTCTCGTTCAAATCGATAAATTCTGGCAGCGTGTGACGGAGGGCCTTGAACTCGGTCAGCTTTGGAAGCAGTTCCATGCCGATGCCCGGTCCAGCTACCGGCTTTATCAGAAGGACTTCAACGCTCAATCACCCCGTGAGACCAGGCGCCACAACTTTTTTAACACCGCGCAGGAATTCGCCTGGGCGATCCTCGCGAAGCTGACGCCTGCGCGCCGGGTTTTGTTGCTTCTCGGGGTCGCGCTTTTGATTTTTCCGGCCGGGGGTTTCAGTTATCACGGCAAGGCAGGCGAGGTTGAGGTCTCTGAGTTCGATTTCCATTTCTATGGCGGCACTCTGTTGTTTGTCTTGCTGATGCTCGAGATTGCAGATCGCGTCGTGATGAAGCGTGATCTGGAAATCGCGCGCGACATTCAAGGATGGCTGCTGCCGGCTACCCCTCCCGCAGTTCCGGGCTTGTCGATTGCCTTTGCGACTAGGCCAGCAAACACGGTTGCGGGAGATTTCTACGATGTTTTTCCACGGACGCTTGCTGAGCCTGGAGAAACAAAGTTCCTGTTAACTGTCTCCGATGTGGCGGGAAAGAGTATTCCTGCTGCATTGCTGATGGCGACATTCCAGGCCAGTCTCAAGACGCTATCGGAAACACCGTGCTCCCTCGCAGAACTGGTTAAAGGCATGAACCGGTATGCCTGCTCAAACAGCCAGAACGGATTGCGGTTCACCACGGCTTTTTTGGCAGAGTTCGCTCCTTCTTCGCGGACGCTGACCTATATCAATGCCGGACACAATCCCCCGATCTTATTGCGAAGTTCCGGTCGGGCTTTGGAGTATTTGTCGAATGGAGGCTTGCCCTTGGGAATCAAGGCAGACGCCCCTTACGAATCTGGAACAGTCACACTTGAACCCGGTGATTGGCTGGCAATCTTTACTGATGGGCTAGTTGAAGCCATGAATAGAACCGGCGAAGAGTACGGCGAGCATCGCGTCTTATCCGTGCTGAACGCAGGAACCCCGGCCACGCCCGACGAAATGCTTCGCCGCCTGATGAGCGACCTGGACGCGTTCGTTGGCGAAACCGCGCAGCATGACGACGTCACTTGCATGCTGGTCAAGGCCGCGTAACTCAGACCTGCCAGGATAAATCAGTTGAATTGGCCCGCAAGGTTTGTTAAGTCCGGCGTTCCTTATTTTGTAGGGTTTCGTCCCGAACTGGGAGAGGAATGCTCCCCCCTTTCTTGACAGGCTGGCGCGGCGTCTCAGTCGCTGTCTTAGATTGACACAATTTGGCAAGCTCTCGACAGAATCTGACACGAAAGCCTAATTGGCGCGTATATGAGCCGGTTCTGTTGGAGTACGGAAGTATATGAAATTATTGAAAGTAAGGTATTTAGCCCAGTAACAAACCACCCTTTGGTAACTCAGAACAATGGTGGCACAAGTGCGAAGATAAGCAGCAACTGGGTCAACAAGACCAACACATCTAATAAACTGGGAAGAGGGGAAACTAAATGCGGAAACAAAAGGGCTTTTCACTTATCGAACTTCTGATCGTGGTTGCGATCATTCTGATCATCGCCGCGATTGCCATTCCAAACTTACTGAGAGCGCGGATCGCGGCTAACGAGTCGTCTGCTGCCGGTTCCGTTCGTACGATCATCACTGGACAGATTCAGTATCAGTCTTCACTGCCAAATATCGGCTATGCGGCCAATCTGGTTGCTCTCGGGCCGAGCGGCGGTACTCCGTGCGTTCCTGACCCGGCCGGTGTTGCTGGTGCATGTTTGATCGACAACCAGCTGGCTTCAGGTTTGAAGACTGGCTATAACCTGGCGACCACCAATGCCGGTGGCGTGCCAGCGACCTCGTTTTTCATTAACGCAAAGCCGGTCACGGTTAATCAGACCGGTACTCGCTACTTCTGCGCCTTCGAAGATGCAGTGGTGCGCGTTTCCGCGGCCGCTATCGCTGCGGGCACCTGCCCTGCCGCAACCGGTCCGCTGCAGTAAGCTTCGGATAGTCTAGCAAGGTACTTAGTTGTGGGATTGGGAGCGTCGGATTATCTGGCGCTCCCTTAGTTTTTATGCACTTAGGCCGATAGCAAGTAATGGGACCCGAAATTTGCGCCGAGAATCTCCTTCAAACTAAATTCTTGCGACAAACAAGATGGCGTTTCGAAATGGCTTATAAAGTGCGAGGAATTTGGAAGTAGACACAAACCGGATTTCGAGACACTCAACAACAGGAGAGACATGCGGAAACAAAAAGGCTTTTCACTTATCGAACTTCTGATCGTGGTTGCGATCATCCTGATCATCGCCGCTATTGCCATTCCAAACTTGCTGAGAGCGCGCATTGCTGCTAACGAATCCTCCGCTGCGGGCTCAGTTCGAACAATCATCACTGGACAGATCCAGTATCAGTCTTCGCTACCAAACAAGGGCTATGCGGCTAATCTGGTCGCCCTCGGGCCAAGCGGTGGTACTCCATGCGTGCCTGATCCTGCCGGTGTCGCTGGTGCTTGTTTGATCGACAACCAGCTGGCTTCGGGCCTAAAAACTGGCTATAACCTGGCAACTACGAATGCCGGTGGCGTGCCAGCGACCGGATTCTTCATAAACGCAAAGCCAGTCACGGTCAATCAGACCGGCA
>Ga0185299_10004086_pt1 | contig 18081 bp, 15 predicted proteins | sample PaiPotPPA55metaG_FD_128002 | JGI IMG/M metagenome (GOLD analysis project Ga0185299, IMG submission 128002) | Iron sulfur acid spring bacterial and archeal communities from Banff, Canada, to study Microbial Dark Matter (Phase II) - Paint Pots PPA... ...
TGCATCGAAATCTATCGCTGGATGCTGCTCAACCGCCGCATGGAAACGGCTCTCGAAAATCTCTACAAGCAGGGAAAGGTCGTCGGCGGCGTTTATTTTGGGCTGGGGCAGGAGTCTTGCTCTTGCGCCTCGGCCTACGCGCTCGGTAAGGACGATTGGATGGGGCCGATGATTCGCAACCAGGGTGCGCTTCTGGTGCGCGGTTTCAGGCCCGCCGACATCATGATGCAGTACATGGCCAAGGCCGGATCGCCCACCGGGGGACGCGATACGACCTCGCACTTTGGCGATCTCGAGAGGCGCAACGTGGTCGCGCCGATCTCGATGCTCGGTGATTTGATTCCGGTGCTCGCGGGCGTGGCGCTTGGAGCGCGGCTGCAGGGCAAGCACATCGCGGTCATGACTTACATCGGCGATGGAGGGCAGTCCACGGGCGTGACCTACGAAGGGCTGAATTTTGCAGCCGTGCAGAATCTCGGCCTGGTGCTGATTGTCGAGAATAATCTTTGGGCATACTCGACGCCGGCGGACATGCAGTTCCGCGTCAAAGACTTGGCCGAGCGCGCCATTGGCTACGGCATCCCGGGCGTGATCGTCGACGGCACTGACGCCTGCCAGGTGTACGACGCCTGCCACGAAGCCTGCGAGCGCGCCCGCCGCGGCGAAGGCCCGACGCTGATCGAAGCAAAGATGATGCGTATGAAAGGCCACGCCATTCATGATGGAGCCGAATATGTTCCGAAGCCGTTGTTTGAGTATTGGAAGAAGCGCGACCCGATTGCCCGGCTAGAAGATTATCTGGTGAACAAGAGGAAGTGGCTAACCCCGGCGGAAAACGAAAAACTGATCGCGGGCGTCGAGCAACAGTTGGAAGAGGACCGGGAACTTGCTGTGAATTCTCCGATGCCGACGCCGGAGTCGGCCGCCGGCGGAGTCTATTGCGAAGCCGGATGCCACGAGATCAAGCCCAAGTACGCGATGCCTGAGTCTGCGACGCCTGGGTCTACGATGCCTGGATCTGCGAAGTTTGGTACGCGAGCCGGAAAGTCAGCCGGTCCGAAGCAGTCGGAAGCGGCCGTGCATCTGAAGTAGGGCCCGGGCTCTCGGGCGAGCCAGGAGAAAATGCGCAACCCCACAAATAGAAGCCGGAGCAGCCGTGCTGCTCCGGCCAGGTCCTTTTGGCCTATGCTTCAGGCCGTCAGGGCCTCCACGAAGTGCTGGCAAAGTGAGGTTTCCACGTTGTAGTGCTTGTAGGTGACCGGGGTGGTCAGATACGGCTTGACGATTCCTTCCACTTTGGGATACGTCTCGCGCTCATAGCGCTCTGCATCCCGCTTCTCGGTCCAGAGAGTGATGGTGATCATTTTTTCGGTCTTGGTCTCCGGCTCGAAGGGCAGGATCTCCAGAAATCCTGGCTGCTTCTTTAGGATCGGCAGTACCTCGTTGCGTAGAACCTTCACGAACTCTTCTTTCTTTTCCAGCTTTGGAATAAATTCAACAATACGGGCAAACATGATGGATTCTCCTTTCCTTTTTGAGGATTGGTGCGACCCGCAAGCTGGCCCACCTGGGAGCGGGTTGTTTACGAGTCAATATCATGATCATGAACCAAGGTCAGAATAGGTCGCGAGAAATCAGAAGTCAGTGACTCCACATACATCACGCTGTGATTCCAAACACACTATTCATTTGCTTGATTTTGGTAAAAGAGTCAGTTATGGGTCGGCTCCTCCATTGCAGGAAATTCGTTTTCACGCCCAGGTACGCTTTGACCGGTGATGGCGGAGGTAAACCGGACGCTTGAGTGGATCGCCACCAGTGAACAGAAACCAGTGGTCCAGCCCACGCTTGTGATTTAGGTCACGGAACCACGTGACGACAATCATCGCGGCCCAAGCGACATTGTGCGAGGCTGCCTCATATCGAGAGGTGACGTATGGCACAAGATGAGCGCGAAGTACTGGAACTCCTCAAGTCTGAACTGAAATTCTTGGAAGATGGAGGCTACGGGCGCTCTCCCCGCACACCTTGGCGTCCTACGTTCGTCTTCGAAGACTCACCCACTTGTCCGAACCACGGCGACCCCTCTCGGCCGCATCCGTGTAGCGAGTGTCTATTGATGAAGTTCGTTCCCGATGAGTCGCAGGAGGAGACCTTCCCGTGCCGCTTTATCCCCCTCAACGAAGCGGGGCAGACCGTTGATTATTTCTATCGCTGCGGCACGCAGCCCGAAATGGAAGAAGCCCTCGCCGCCTGGTTGCACAGACAGATCGCCCGGATCGAACAGCAGCTTGCGAAATCGACGACACCGTGGCCGGAGGAACGCGTCGAATTCTCGAAGCTTGCATAAACCTAGGGAAGTAGGTTACCTGCCAGTTCGAGCAGGGTCGCCTGGAGCACACGGCGCACTCAGGAGTTGACCATTTTCTCCAAGGCAGGTTTATTGCGAATGATCAGGTTCGATCCCTTCAATTGCACCAATTGTTTCTTCTTGAAATCAGCGAACAGGCGGCTGACCGTCTCGCGCGTAGTGCCAATCATTTCCGCGATTTCTTCATGCGTGAGCGTCAATTTCAGTTGCGCAGGCTCGTTCGCGCTCCCCGCTTTGGGCGACCAGGAGAGTAGCAGCTTCGCGAACTTCTCCGAAGGTGAACTCGTCAAACCCAAAGTTCGGATTTCCTCATATGCGGTGTAGTAATTGCGGCTGAGTTGTTCCGCAACTCGCAATGCTACCTCTCCGTATTCGCGCAGAAATTGCAGGAGCGCATCGCGGGCGATGAAATTGGCCTGGCCCGGCTCCGTCATCTCAGCCGTTACCTCATAAGGCCGATTGGAGATGGTCGCGTTCAGACCCAAGACATCCCCAGCTCCCGAAATCTGGGTGATGATGGTTTTGCCATCGCTCGAAGATGTGAAGAGTTTGGCCTTTCCCGCACAGAGCACGAACACCCCACGCGGCTGTTGGCCCTCGATGAACAGCATCGTCGTTTTCGGATACACCGCAGTGGACTTGATTTCATTCAGCTTTTGTACTGCAGGCAAAGGTAAATTACAGAATAAATGCTCCTCACGCACCGGGCAGATCACGCAGTTATCGATGATATTTAAGCCGTAAGGAGCGCGCATTCAGCACCTTCCAAGTGAGCGTATTGTAGCACCCGCTGTGTGATTGGCATCACGAACATCCGTGATCTCGGCCACCGCTTTGATGGGTCCGCTGGCACAAAATCATCAGGAACAATGGTAGTTGTAGCCGTGACGCTTCCATCTCCAGAATCAGTTGGCGGAGCAGCAACCACGACTTTTGGAAAGCGCAAAGCAGGACCTGGAGTACTGAATGGAAAATGAACATAAGTACCGCGTTGTAGCGTGGTGGACATCCGGACAGATGGGTATCGCCAAGTCTGATTCGGCTCCTAACGCAATCCATTTCACCGCGCCATCGCAGTTCGGCGGTCTCGAAGGCAGATGGACACCTGAAGACCTGTTGATGAATGCGCTCGCGAGTTGTTTTACGACGACGTTCCACGCAATCGCGGGCCACTCGAAATTCGAATACACCGACCTGGAAGTGGAAGCGGAGGGAACCGTCAGTAAAACGGACTCTGGCTATTGCTTCAGCGAGATCGTCATCCGTCCCAGCCTGACGATTCCTAATGAAGCGCAACGGGAGCGGGCGATCAGTCTCTTGCATAAGGCGAAGGAGCTGTGTCTGGTGTCGCGTGCGCTGGCAACACCTCAGAAATTTGAAATCCAAGTCGAGCTCAGCAAGGATTCACTCGTCTAAATGCGTTCTGAGATCGCGGGCCGGTCTTCACCCATGGCAGGAGGTCTTATGAGTCATTTTCGCGCCGACGGCGCGTCTATTCCTGCGGTTCTCGGACTGTGATTCCCCATCTGTGATCTTTATCACAGGGAGCGGTAACCACGGTCATATGTCCTGCTCTCGGAAAGGAATACACCTAAGAACGGAAAGGGGTGAATCATGTCACAAACTTCTTACGCATTACGCACAGAGCGGCAGGAAGCAACCTCCACGATGAAAGCACTGGTTTTCTACGGACCAGGAAAGATCGGCCTGGAAACAGTGCCCATCCCGAGGCCGCGAGCGGGTGAGGTGGTAATTCGTGTAACCCTGACGACCATTTGCGGTACGGACCTCCACATTCTGAGAGGCGAATACCCTGTCAAACCGGGCTTGATCATCGGCCATGAGCCGGTGGGCATCATCCACGAGCTTGGAGAAGGCATTACCGGGTATGAAGTTGGAGACCGCGTCCTGGTGGGCGCAATTACACCGTGCGGACAGTGTAACTTCTGTTTGGGTGGAAACTGGTCGCAGTGTGGTGGGCCGCTTGGCGGCTGGAAGTTTGGCAACACCATCAACGGCGCTCAGGCGGAATACCTGCTGGTGCCGCACGCCCAGGCGAACTTGGCGAAAATCCCCGACGAACTGGCCGATGAACAGGTAGTACTGCTGGCCGATATTGCCTCCACTGGCATTTCGGCGGCCGAGAGCGCCGACCTGCAAATCGGCGATTCGGTCGCGGTCTTCGCCCAAGGGCCGATCGGGCTGTGCGCCACGGCTGGAGCAAAACTGAAAGGTGCGAGCTTGATCATAGCGGTCGAGTCCGACCCGGTGCGCACAGAGATGTCAAAACGCATGGGCGCGGACGTTGTGCTCGACTTCACCAAAGAAGATGTGGTCGAGAATATCAAGCATCTCACTCGCGGCAGGGGCGTCGACGTGGCCATCGAGGCGTTGGGAACCCAAACCACCTTCGAGAGCGCACTCCGCGTTTTGAGACCTGGTGGGACGCTCTCCAGCCTGGGCGTGTACTCTGGAAAACTCTCGTTGCCGGTGGAGCCGTTTGCAGCCGGCCTCGGAGATCATAAGATTGTCACAACGCTCTGCCCGGGTGGCAAAGAGCGCATGCGCAGGCTGATGGAATTGGTCCGGCATGGTCGGTTGGATCTGACCCCACTCCTGACGCACACGTTCGCACTCGATCAGATCAACGAGGCGTATCAGGTCTTCGCTGAACGGCGCAACGGCGTGATCAAAGTTGCAATCAGGCCCTAGTTGAAATCCGGGGAACCGCAACTCGGCAAAACGAGGTAGCGGTTCCCCAATCCCTGCCCGCAGAGGAGACTCTCCAAAGCAAGTCATTCACCGCCAGGCCGTGCCCTTCGGTGCCCATGAATCACATCAACCACTGCTATTAACGCGCCGATCTTAGCTGGAGATGGGACTCGACGTTACACATCCTCGTGCGCGAAGTCCTACGCAAAAAATTGTCTGGCACTCATAGTGGCAACCGTGATCGGATCCGACAATCACCCGACCGACGTCCCAAATTTGTGATCCTGATCACAAAGTGCTGTGACCCTCCCCACCGCGAACAACACATTCCAGCGCGAGAATCACTTGCAAACACGTAATAAACGTCCAATAACTTGAGGAGAAACCAATGCTCGACACGCAATCTAGGTATTCATTAAGCGGAATCTTTTTGAACATTTTTGCGATCATATTGCTAGTTGTTCTCTCCGGGCCCAGCGCACAAGCCGTTCCGAGCTACGCACGGCAGACAGGCCTTCCGTGTGCTTCCTGCCACTACGCTCCACCCGAGCTGACGCCGTTCGGAAGAACCTTCAAGTTGGAGGGCTATACATTCACCACGAAGGCCCAGGTTAGTGACGACAAGAAAGACCACAACGCGGCGCTGCACCTCCTTGAGGCGTTTCCTCTTTCCATAATCTTTGATACTTCTCTTACGGCTACAAAATCGCCGCAGCCCGGAACTCAGAACGGCAATTTCCAGTTCCCTCAGGCGGCATCCCTCTTTCTGTCGGGCGCCTGGACGAGCCACATCGGCAGTTTTGTGCAAGTCACTTACGATAGCCAGGGCGACCACTTTTCCTGGGACAACACAGACATCCGCTATGCGAATCACGGAAGCACTCTGTTTGGAAAGCCTTTCACTTACGGGATAACACTGAATAACAATCCGGGCGTCGAGGATCTTTGGAATAGCACGCCCGCTTGGGGATATCCCTTCGTCGGTAGCAACGTCGCTCCTGGGCCCTCCGCAGGCGCGCTGATCAATGGAGGACTAGCGCAGGACGTGGCCGGTGCGGGCGGCTACGCGATGTTGAACGATCACTGGTACCTGGCAGGAACGATCTACCGGTCAGAGCATATTGGAGGCGCGCAGCCGAACTCGGGCGCGGGGTTTGGCTTCAATATCCGGGGCGTCGCGCCCTACTGGCGTGCGGCCTGGCAGACCTCCACCAAGAATAATTTTTTGGAAATCGGCAGCTACGGCATGCATGTGAAAAGCACTCCGAATAACATCACCGGCCTCGAGGATAGCTATACAGACGTTGCCGCAGACTTTCAATATGACCGAACGATTCCCCAGTTCAGGAACGACGTGCTGTCTGTCCGCGGCACTTATATCCGGGAGAACTCATCTCTGCCGGCAAGCGTCCTTGCAGGAGGCGCCGCGCTGAGCCGCCACCACCTGAACACCGCCCAGGCCAACGTCGAATACCATTTCGGCACAAAATTGTCTGGGACGGCTGGATTGTTTGACATCACCGGAACCCGGGACCCTCTGCTATATGCTCAGGCCGCAGTTTCGGGAAGCGCTAATGGGTCCCCTCAAAGTAACGGCTACACTTTGAACCTGTCATGGTGGCCCGAACAGAACGTCGATCTTGCGGTGCAGTACACGGGCTACTTCCGATTCAATGGCGCGAAGACAAACTACGATGGCGCGGGACGGGACGCGGCGGCGAATAACGCGGTCTATTTGCTGGCACGATTTGTTTTCTAAGCCCTCGCAATATCACGGACTCCTAGCCTGAAAGAAGTGCAACAACCCACAGGCTGGGAGTCTGCGGGACTTTTGTCGGTGAAATGAAGTTTATAAGAGAGGTCAGTATTGAACAGATTTACAAGGCCTTTAAGAGTCAGCTTTAGGTAAAGTCATGGTTTTTTGGCCGTGCCAGTGATTTAGTAGAGGTTGCAGTCCGATACGGTTCGCAGAATTTTCGAAAAGGAGATAGTTAAATGAACACTATTAATCGAGCGGCTCCTGTGGCAATTCTTTTCGGCGCGCTCTTCGTTGCGGGCTTTGCGCAAGCAGGGGACGTGAAGGGAAAAGTATCAGCGACGGGATTGAAGTCAGCCGAAAACATTGCTGTCTACATCGATGCCATTCCGGGCAAGAAATTCGATCCGCCCGCGGAGCATGTATCCGTTGACCAGCGGAACCTGAAGTTCACCCCGCACACCACAGTTATCTTGCGGGGAACCACGGCGGATTTTCTGAACAGCGACCAGGTCGCTCACAACGTCTATTGGCCATCGATCAACGGCAACAAGAAGCTCCGGCATAGTTTGACTATTGTGTCGCCAAGCCAAAAGAAGTCGTTCCAATTCAACGAGCTTGGGACGGCACAGATCCTCTGCAATATTCACTCCGAAATGGTGGCCTACGTTGTGGTTGTTCCCACACCGTATTTCGCCCTGACCGGCAATGACGGTACTTTCACGATCAAGAATGTCCCGCCTGGCACGTACACTCTAAAAACCTCGAGTGAAGACGCCAAACCCACCGCTCAGACGATCACAGTGACGGATGCCGCGACGAGCGTCGAGCTAGCTGTGAAAAAGTAGCGAACTGGACGAAGGGATAGCACACTTTGATCGCACCCATTAAGTCGATGAACTGGACTTGGACTTGGCCCGGATGGGACCGAATGTCCACACATAAACGCATCTGCCCTTCACCACAGGCCGGGTTTCGGCCAAAGAAAAAGAACGCCCTGCATCTGATAACCCTCGTGGTGGTGTTCGTAATTCCATCCTCGCTCGGCCAGACGACTGGGACTAGAGACATTTCGGTAACGGCAGTGAGCGGCGAAAGTTGGCTCCGTCACCTCCGCAGGTCGTTCGGCGAAACCAATATGGGCAAGACCTGGAACTTAGGGCCAGTTCCTCCCGAGCCGGGAAAGGACCTTCCGCCCTGGCAACTGAATCTATCGCCCGGCTTTCCTGCGCCCATCGTCACGCTTCATGGTTCTGACCTTTATCGCATGACTTGTCAGGGGTGTCACAAAGAGTCTGGGCAAGGCGCGCCCCCGGAAATAAACTCCGTCATCGACCCTGTCCGGGCGACTTCCGTCGTGGCCATGACGGCGCGAATGAAGGCGGTCGGCCGGGAAATGAGCCGAGCAGATCTAGCCGCCATGGCGAAGGAATCCAAGGTTATGTTGCTGCAGCGCCTCCACATCGGGGGGCAACACATGCTGCCACCAACCTTGAGCGAGGCAGAAATTCGCTCCCTCGTCGCCTACCTCGAACAACTGGCTGACATACCCGGTGCGGAAAAGAATCAGATTGCGGTAAAGGAATCGTCCTACCGCGTTGGTGAGCACATCGTGAAATCCACGTGCCACGTCTGCCATAGCGCGACAGGGCCGAACCCCAGCCCGGACCAAATTTTGAAAGGGGCGATTCCACCGCTCTCTGCCCTTACGATGCGGGTGAGCCTCTCCGGGTTCGTCCGAAAAGTTACCAGCGGTGCGCCCATCATCATGGGCACGCCACCAACGTATTACAGAGGCCATATGCCCGTTTTTGCCTACTTGAGCCAGGACGAAGCGGCCGCCGCTTACCTCTACCTGATACGCTACCCACCGCGCCCATAGTTAATGAAAACCGATGCGTTTTAGGGACGGCCCAAGGGGACGCTGCGGCGAATAACACGGTCTATGTACTGGCTGGATTTGTTTTCTAAGCCGTCGCAATGCTATAGACTCCTAACCTGAAAGAAATGCACCATCGAACAGGCTGGGAGTCCACGAAACCAAACAAACGATTTCCGATGGTCACAGCTGGACAAGTAATTTAAGGAGATAACATGAGAGAGCTTTTTCCGCGCCTCATTTCAGCAGGCATCCTGTGCTGCATGGCTCTGCCATCCGCAATGCAGGCCCAGTCCGATCCCGCCAAACTTTTCAAGACGAACTGCGTCCAGTGTCACTCGGCCAATGGCAGCGGCGACACCGCAGCCGGCAAGGCATTCCATGCGAAGGATCTGCGCTCCGCGGAAGTTCAGAAGCAAACCGACGCGGAGCTGGCTGAAGTGATCACCAAGGGCAAAGGAAAGATGCCGGCGTTCGGCGCGAAGATCAAGCCCGACGATATAAATAAATTAGTGGCTTACCTCCGGGCACTGCCAAAATAAAAATACGCAACCTGGAGTTTGGCGGCTGCTGGCAGCTTCCATGGTGCTGCTGGCACTTGGAGATGGCATGGTTGAAGGTGCGGGACATTCAGAAAACGAGACTTCTTTAGGTTCGGGATTATCTCTAGAGAGCAGGCGCTCTTTTCTCGCGGCATTGCTCTCCGTGGGAGGGTTCTTTGTCGGAGCCCTGCTCTCGGTGCCACTGATTCGCTTCGCGCTGTTTCCTCTTCTGCGCCGCACCACCGAACTCAAAGAGTCGCCGGTCGGAGCGGTGACCGAATTTTCGTCCTTGACCGAGCCCGCAATGCGCACCATCCAGATTGAGCTGGTGGATGGCTGGCGCAAAGCGATATCCGAAAAAGCGGTCTATGTAACGAAAGACAGTCAAGGCCGGCTTCGCGTGCTCACTTCTGTCTGTCCTCACCTCGGCTGCACGGTCCCATGGAATAAGGAAAAAGGTCGGTTTGTTTGTCCGTGCCATGGCGGTACTTTTGCCGCCGACGGAACTCGCATCAGCGGGCCCTCACTGCGGGGAATGGACACGCTCGAGACCTCCGTTCAGGACGGCCAATTACAAGTGCGATTCCAATATTTCCGGCAACTCGTCTCCGACAAAGAAATCATCGGATAGAGATTAAAGAGGGAACTCCCGAGGAATGCATTCGACAGATAAAACAGGCAAAGATAAAGACGAGAGTGGCGCTCCTCTTCTCCCCCAGAAAGGGTTTTGGGGATGGCTCAACCGTCGCACGGGCCTGGACAACTTGCTTCGGACTGCTCTCTATGAACCCATTCCCGGTGGAGCACGGTTCGCTTACATATTCGGCTCAGGACTCTTATTCATTTTCATTTCGCAAGTGATCACTGGAATATTTCTTGCGCTGTACTACGTTCCCTCCGCCGATCACGCGCACACCACCGTCGCTTACATCACGAAGGCGGTCACCGCCGGCTCATTTCTTCGCAGCCTGCACGCCTACGGGGCCAGCGCGATGGTCGTCGTGCTGTTTCTCCACCTGTCACAGACATACGTGTACGGAGCCTACAAAGGAAGGCGTGAGCTGCTTTGGTTATCTGGATGCGCGCTCTTTGGGCTGGTGTTGGCAATGGCCTTTACCGGTTACCTGCTCCCGTGGGATCAGAGATCTTATTTTGCCACCGCTGTGGGAACAAACGCGGTCAGCGAAATTCCTTGGATTGGTGAAAGCATCAAGCGCTTAATGCGCGGGGGCACGGAAATGGGCACCCTTACTATCTCACGGTTTTTCGTGGCACATATTTTTCTGATTCCCGCGTTCATCTTTGCCCTTGTGGCGTCTCATATTTTTCTATTTCGCAAAGCTGGAGCCGCCGGACCGGTCGACGAAGATCCTTACCATCCCAAACAGAAGGCGGAACTCTTCTACCCCCGCCAGGTGCTGATGGATCTCTCGCTGACGGCCCTCCTTATTATCGGACTCGGCTTGCTGTGCTTTTTCGTGCCCATCCAGTTGGGTCCGCCGGCGAATCCTGCAGACGCGCAATACATACCGCGGCCAGAGTGGTATTACCTGCCCATATTTCAATGGCTGAAATACTGGCATGGGTCGGCGGCGATCGTCGGCGTGCTTGTAATTCCGACGGTCCTCGTCCTGGCAATCATCGCGCTGCCTTTTCTGGATCGCAGCGTCGAACGACGTCCATGGAAGCGGCCGGCAGCGATGGGAGCATATGCATTCGTGGTGTTCATGCTGATTGGCCTCGGCCTGCGCAGTCAGTATTTGGATCGGCACGACTCCGGCGTCGCTCAGCAATTGGCGAAACAGAGGGCCGAAGAAGACGAATACGCGCGCAAGCCATTCGAGCCAGAGCTTTCTTCGGCATCCCTGGCTGCCGCGAATGTAACGCTCGCGGATCCGCTGGCCGCGAAAGGGAAGACCATCTTCGAGGCGCAATCCTGCAACGCATGCCACGGTGACGCCGGAGTGGGCACGGCCGCCGCCCCGGCACTGGTTGGCATAAAAGCAAAATTCTCACCTGACCAGCTAGCCGAACTTTTCAAACATCCCACCACGAAGATGAACGCCGGCGGTATGCCGCCCATCGATCTGCCGCCGGATGATTTGAAGGCGTTGATCGCGTACGTGGAGAGTCTCAAATAGCGGAGGGAACCTCCTGACAGGCGGCGTGGTCGCTATTGATCGAGCCGCGAAGCGGCGAAACAGGAAAGCCCGGCGCGTAAGCAAGATCGCTCCCTGGAAGGAGCATCGCACGCATGGGTCGAGGCCCTGGTCCCACGCCCAGGCTGGACCGCATTCGACCCGACCAACAGCCTGATCGGTGGAGATCGCAACATTCGCGTAGCGATTGGCCGCGACTACGCCGACGTCCCGCCCACGCGCGGCGTGTACAAAGGCGAAGCTCGCAGCGAACTGAGCGTCGCGGTGACGATGAGTCCGTCCGATGCGCCGCCGCCGGAACAATCCGCCCCCAGCATCGTCATCCAAACGCGTCCCGTGTTTGCGCCAGCTAACTCGCGCACGGAGCAGGAACAGCAACAACAGCAACAACAGCAATAACAAATAACAATAGATATTTGTGTCGTGTCAGGTCGTCAGTCTCGTTGCGACCGCACTGCGGCGCATTGCATACTTGGAACGTGGGAACAGAAGATCCTGTGCTGTATGGCACGCACGTTCGCCTCGAACCGCTTGACTACCGCCACGTTGACGGCCTGGCAGCCGCCGCCGCAGTTGATCGCTCGCTCTACCAGTGGAGTCCAATCCCGCAGGGCAAAGTCGAGGCCACCAGCTACGTCGACACCGCCATCGCCTGGCGTGACGCGGGCAGTGCAGTGCCGTTCGCGATCGTCCGCGTGCAAGACAATGCCGTCATCGGCTCTACGCGCCTCTTTAACCTGGAGCGATGGGCATGGCCGCAGGGCCACGCGAGGTACGGCCGCCAGAATCCCGACGCCTGCGAGATCGGCTATTCGTGGCTGACAAGCTCGGCAATCCGGACTGCAGCGAACACCGAGTCTAAGCTGCTCATGCTGACGTATGCCTTCGAAGCCTGGGATGTGCTGCGTGTCTGCTTTCACACCGACGCGCGTAACCAGCGCTCACGGGCTGCGCTCGAACGCATCGGCGGAAAGTTCGAAGGAATTCTCAGAGCCCATCGGATGGCCGCTGACTTTATCGCTCGCGACTCGGCACGCTTTTCGATCGTGGCGGCGGAGTGGCCAGAGGTGAAGCAGAAGCTGAGGCGACTCCTGGATCAAGCGTGACGGCGTGCCGCGACCGCCAAACTGATAAAATCAGAATTCGACATGTCCGCCTCTTCCCAGCTTATCCAAATCGACCTCGGCCCCAGGATCCCGAGCCCGAAGCCCTCGTGGCTCAAAGCCAGAGCTCCGGTCGGCGAAAATTTTCACAACCTGAAGAAGCTGGCGCGCGGCCTGGGCCTGCATACCGTTTGCGAGTCGGCACAGTGTCCCAACATTGGAGAATGCTGGGACCATCACACCGCGACCTTCATGTTGCTCGGCGACATCTGCACTCGGCGCTGTGGATTTTGCGCGGTCCCCAAGGGGCGTCCCAAAGCGATTGACTGGGACGAGCCGCGGCGCGTGGCCGAAGCCGTCGCCACGCTCGGCCTGCGTCATGCGGTCGTTACCAGCGTGAACCGCGACGACGACAATGTCGGCGGCGCCAAGATTTTTGCCGAAACCATCCGGCAGATTCGCGAGCTCATCCCGGAGTGCCGTGTCGAGGTGCTGATTCCCGACTTCCAGGGTCTGGAAGAACCGCTGCGCATCGTGCTCGAAGCCAAGCCCAACGTGCTAAACCACAACACGGAAACCGTCCCGCGGCTCTATCGCGCGGTGCGCTCCGGTGCGCGCTATAAGAGGACGCTCGACCTGCTCGAGAATGCCAAGAAGTGGGATCCCGCAACGGTGACCAAGAGCGGCGTGATGGTTGGGATCGGCGAAGAGACGGCTGAACTGATCGAAGTCTTCCGCGACTTGGGCGAGCGCGGCGTGGATATTCTGACGATTGGCCAGTATCTGCGTCCGTCAAAAGATCATCTTCCAATGACGCGCTACTACACGCCTGCGGAGTTTGTCTCGCTGAAAGAAGAAGCCCTAAAGTTCGGATTCAAGCACGTCGAATCAGGCCCACTGGTGCGGTCAAGTTATCACGCGCATGAACAGGCGGACGTGGCGGCGAGGTAGTGGAGCGCCGGGCGTCCCCGCCCGGCCGCCGAACTGCTGGATACGGGCGAGAGACACCCGTCCCTCCATCGATCACATCCCCTACCAGACGCGACACGCATTCTGGTTCACCATCGGCGCTGTCGCCGGGCAGTGATAGGCTTCGCGGAACTCCGGCATATTTGAAATTGTTCCGTTCACCCGGTCCTTCGATGGTGAATGAGGATCGACGGTGACCAGCATTCGCGCCAAAGCGTCGGTGCGGTTCTGGCACCACACGTTGGCGAATCCCAGAAAAAAGCGCTGCTCGGCGGAGAAGCCGTCAATCGGCGCTGGCTCCTTACCAGCAAACGCGTTCAGCAGGGCCATGTAGGCAATGCGCAGGCCGCCATTATCGGCCACATTCTCACCCAGAGTGAGCTTGCCGTTTAGCTTCAGGTCGTCGACCGCGACGAAGTTCGCGTACTGGTCTTTGATGCAGCCGGTGCGTTCTTCGAATTGCTTCTTGTCGTTCGCCGTCCACCAGTCGCGGAGATTGCCCTCGGCGTCGAACTGGCTGCCCTGGTCGTCGAAGCCGTGCGTGAGTTCGTGACCGATCACAGCGCCGATCGCGCCGAAGTTCATCGCGTCGTCCGCCTTGTTGTCATAGAAAGGTGGCTGCAGAATTCCAGCGGGAAACGTGATGTTGTTCTGGGTTGGGTTGTAGCTCGCATTCACCGTCATCGGCGGATAGGGCCAATCCCGCTTATCGAGCGGCTTGCCAATCTTGTTCAGCCGGCGCTGCAGGTCGTTTTGATTTGCGCGTTGCGAGTTGCCGAAAGCATCGCCGCGCACAATCTGGAGCGCCGAATAGTCACGCCACTTATCGGTATAGCCAATGCGGTTGGTGATGGCATGTAATTTCACCAGCGCCTGCGCCTTCGTGTCCGGCCCCATCCACGGCACACTGTGGATGTCTTCGCCAAGCGCTTTTTCAAGATTCCCGACCATCGCCAGGGTGCGCTCCTTCCCTTCAGCGCCGAAGGTCTGCTGGACGTAAATCTGGCCGACCAACTCGCCCAGGTCATGGTTCGTGTACCCGACGCAGCGCTTCCAGCGCGGACGCAATTCCTTGGTGCCCTGCAGCGTCTTGTTGTAGAAATCGAAGTTTTCGTTGACGAACGCCGTTGGCAGCGCCGGAACGCCGGCATGCACCGTGTGCCAGCGCAAATATGTTTTCCAATCGTCGAGCGAATGCGCACTTAGTACTGCCTGCATGTTCTTGATGAACTCCGGCTCGACCACGTTGAGCGCGTCGAACCGCGGCGCGCCCACGCCCTCGAAGTAGCTGCTCCAGTTGAACCCTGGACTCAGGGCGGCCAGTTCACTATCGGTGAGTTTGTGGTAAATCTTCTGCGGATCGCGGCGGCTGGTCTGGTCGAGCGCGCCCTTGGCTAAGCCGGTTTCAATGTCCATGACGACCTTGGCTTCCGCCGCAGCTTTGCCTTCGTCGTCGCCCAGCAGCACGAACATCTTGGTCACGTGCGCGACATATTTTTTGCGCAGTTCGATCGATTTCTCATCGTCTTTGAAATAGTAATCGCGGTCCGGCATGCCCAGTCCGCCTTGATCCACCTCGGCGATCATCTGGCTTGCGTTCTTGAAGTCAGAATCGGAATCGAAGCCGAACAGCACATCGGAACCCTCACGATGCAGACGGACAATTTCTTTTGGAAGGTCCCCCTTCGAATGGATCGCGGCAATGCTTTGGAAGTCCGGCTCCAGCGGCTTCGTGCCCGCCTTTTCGACGGCAGCTTCGTCCATGCAACTGGTGTAGTAATCGCCGATCTTCTGCTCGTTGGCGCTGCGGGCCGGCCGGTCTACCGACGCCTTATCGAGAATGTCGCGCACAATATATTCGCCGCGCTGCTGCAATTCGTTGAAGCGACCCCAAGCTGATCGGTCGGCCGGAATCGGGTTCTGCGCCATCCACTTGCTGCACGCATATGCATAAAAATCGTTGCAGGGATCGAGATTCTTATCGAGCATGTCAACGGAGAAGCGCACGTCGGCAGGCGGCTTTGCAGCTTCAGTCTTGGCCTGGGCCGGCTTGTCCTGCGCCAGCTTCTCCTGGGCAAGCAAGGCAGGCACCAGCATCATGGAGACGGTTAACACTTTCAAGAATTTGCGCATGAGATCCTCGAATCGAGATGTAGAACAGATCTGGAACAAAGGCCGGGCAAGACATTGCCCCGACGAAGTATTGGACGAGCGCCGCCCACGGTCGTTAGCTACCGGTCGATGGTCGATGGTCGCTAGTCGCTGTCGTTGGCAGGCACAGATCCCTCGCCACGCTCTGGACGACAATCCACAATGGGTAGGATGAACGACGACCAATGGGCTTGCCAACAGCTAACGACTAGCGACCATCGACCGCCCTGCCTCAGAATACTTTCACGTGGAACGTCAGATATTTCTTGGGATCTTCCCGGATCGCCTTCACCAGTTGCCGTGTTTCCACCAGCATCTGGTTGCTGTTGTTGTAAAGCGCAGGGTCCTTGAACAGCATCCCCGCCGTGCCCTCGCCTTTTTCCATGCGCGCGGACAAGGCCGCCAGATTATCTATCGTCTCCTGGAGCTTGTTGGCGAATTCCTGATCGCGCGTCATCTTGCCGATCGCGCCCTTGCCCGCATTGATGTCGTCGGTCATCTGGCGAACGTTGGCGATCGTCTTGTTGGCGTTGTCATACAGCTCGGAATCTTTGAGCAGTTTGCCGGCCGTGCCTTTTCCCTGCTGCAACTCGTCAATCAGCACATTCATTTTGTCGACGGCGGCGATCACTTTTTTATACGCTTCGTCGCTCGTAAGCAGTGGACCGATGGATCCCTTTCCACTCTGGATATCGTCCACCAGTCCCTTGAATTCAGCCACCGTCGCGTTGAGCCGGTCGTACAAAGCCGAATCGTAAATAACTTTTCCGATCGAACCCTGGCCGCTTTCGACAAACGCCAAAATGCGATCCACCCGCTTCAGAAGAGCGTCCATGTTCTGCAGCGTGCCCTGGCTGGCTCGCACCACGTCCTGGATATCGGGCTGGTCGCGGGCCTCCAGCGTATCCCCGTCTACCGCCTCCGGACCCTTCGCCTGCGTACTCTCAATATCCACATAGGTTTCGCCAAGTATCCCCGCGGTGCTCAATATCGTCACCGAGTCCTTGCGCAGGTTGAAAGAGTACTTGGTATTGACCTTCATCGTGATTTCGACCGGCGTCATCGGCTTGCCGTTCACGATCCGGACACGCGTCACGTTGCCGATGTCCACGCCCGCCAGACGGACGGGCGCGCCCTCGCGCAGGCCGCCGGCATGACCGACGTACGATCGCAGTGTGATCTTGTGGGTGAACCATCCGCCGGTGCCGCTCATTAAGAAAATTAGGATGGCCAGGGTGACGCTGGCGAACAGGACGGTGAGTCCTACGCGTAGTTGCGACCATTTCAGCTGCTTCTGGCTAGGCAAGGTGGTCAGTTAACGACAGAACATCATAGCAAACGCCGTCAAATTTTAATGCGGGCGAGTTATTGAGAGGTTATTGAGACCGATAAGGGGGCGGAAATTGCGCCAAAACAAAGGCTCCCACCCTTCGCGCCCGGTGCGAAGAGCGGGAGCCCTTTGATGGGAACATTGCCGGTCGAGATCGCCGATTTAGGTCGCCGATTTAGTGATGCTGCTCGGGGGGATTGCGCCTCTGCTCGGCTCTTGCCGGGGCCCGATTCGTGTTCACCGCCCGCTCCTGAACTGCCCTCTGCTGGTTCTGGGCCGGTCTTTCCTGCCTGATCGGTCGCGGGTTGTCGCGGGATGGCATCTGTTCCCGGTTGCGTTGTTGACTGTTTCTTGTATCGAAGCTTCTTGGTTGAGGGCTTCTCGCTTCTTGGTTTCTTACGTTTGCGTCGTAGTTCCTGGGATTGTTGCTCCTGGAATCGTTCCCTGGATAGTTCCCCGGACGAGCCATTGCGCGGCTACTACCACTGCCGTTGCCGCCATTTCTGGTCGTCTCATTGAACCCGCGAGTGCCCCCACGATTGCCTGGCGCCTGCCCACGCGCTTCCTGCGGCGTGATCTTCGGCGCGCGATACGGCGCTCCAACCGTGCGGGCCGGTTGCACGTGAGGTCCGTTGAACTCACCCGGCCTGGCCGTCGCGGCTATGGGCGGACGTCCGTGATTTTCTGAAGCAAGCAGCTGCCGGTTCTGGCGGGCGGCGTGTTCATGTTGAGTCTGCGCCGCCAGCGCCGCGTTATGCGGCTCGCGACTAAACCTCTCCTCTTGCGGCGTGGGCCGCGCTTCGACGCCGCCTGGTCCGTTGTAGCTTACATTCCGCGTGTTATTCACGATGACGGTCCGGGTGTACACGTTCGTCACATTCGTCACGTTCACGTTAGTGACCGAGCGGTTGTAGTAGAAGGAGCCACCTCTCCACTCTCCGCCGAAGAAGCCGACGCCGCCGTATCCGAAGCCGTAGTTGACGCCGCCGTAGAAGCCCACATGTGGGCCCCAATAACCCGCGTGCCAGCCATAGAAGCCACCCGAGAACGCCCAGTAGCCCGGAGTCCACAACATCCCTACCGGCGCAATCACCCATGTGCCCGGAACC
>Ga0185299_10004088_pt1 | contig 18074 bp, 23 predicted proteins | sample PaiPotPPA55metaG_FD_128002 | JGI IMG/M metagenome (GOLD analysis project Ga0185299, IMG submission 128002) | Iron sulfur acid spring bacterial and archeal communities from Banff, Canada, to study Microbial Dark Matter (Phase II) - Paint Pots PPA... ...
CGCTGGATGGTGGTGCGAAAGCCCATGGTGCCCCCATCGTGGGACATGCGGTTGTGACCTTGATAGGGATCGAGAAACCAACCGAAGCCGTAGCTCACGGTTGAACCGTCTGGCAGCTTCGCTGGGACCTCCGTTGGCTGCACCGGCGTGAGCGCGGGCTGCATATCGGCTTGGCTGAGCAGTGTGTGCTCGCGAAGGGCTCGGTCCCATTTGGCGAGATCGCCGATCGACGAGTAAATGCCACCGTCGCCGAGCACGGCCGAGGTCGGACTCTGGTCGGTCTCATGCCAGGTGTCGTCTTTTCTGCTGTGGCCGTAAGCGCGATGCGGTATTTCGTTCTTGCCCTGTTCGTAGGCCAGCGTGTTTTTCATCTTCAGCGGCGTGAAGATTCTTTCCTGGAGAAATTGGCCAAATGGTTTTCCCGAAGCTTTTTCCACGATCATCGCAAGCACGGCGTAGCCTGAGTTGCTGTACTCCCATTTCGTTCCGGCGGGAAACTTCGCGCTGGCTTACTGCTCAAGCAGCTTCAGTACGCCCGCGTCGAGTATTTGAGGGACCTTTTCCGGCGGTGTGTTGGGATATTGCTTCGTCAGCAGCTCGCCATAGTCTTGCGGGCCAGAGGTGTGGTTGAGCAAGTTCCGGACAGTGATGGATCTGCCGTAGGCGGGGAACTCGGGAAAGAAATCGGTGAGGTGATCGTCATAGTGCAGTTTGCCGTCGCGCGCCAGCAGCATAATGCAGGCGGCCGTGAACTGCTTGGTAAAGGACGCGAGACGAAAGTTGGTACGTTCATCGATCTTCTGGAGCGTGCGCAACTCGGTGACTCCGAATCCGCGGTGAAACACGGTTCGGCCATTGCGAACCACGATTGCAGCCGCGCCAGGCGCGTTCTTGGCCTTTAAGGCCGCAAAGACCGCATCGATCTGGCCGGGTGAAACCTGGCTATAGGCCCGGCTGCACAGAATCATCAGACACAATAGAGGTAAAGCGAACGGGATTTTCCGTGGCACCGCAACCTCCGACGCTGCTGTTTATTAGACACCGCGGCAAGCCGGTTGGTGCCAACGCACACACTAATCACTCACGGATTCCTACCACCCCCATCATCCGCCCCGTTTTTCCCTTCTCGGCGCGATAAGAAAACAATAAGTCGGTGCGGCAGTTGGTGCAGAGCGGTAAAACTTCGATACTTTTCGCCGACAGGCCCGTGCCCAGCAACTGTTGACGATTCGCTTCCGCCAGATCGAGGAAAATCTTCTTTGGCAAAATATTGCGGCCGGGCGCGCGAGCTGTTAGGAACAGCATGGGATATTTTTCGCGCACCGGATCGGACTCCTCGACCTCGCGGAAAAGCTTCTCCGCATAGGCGAATTGCGATTCGAACTTTTCGCGAACTTCCTCACCCACTTCATAGCAACACCCTTGAATGCCGGGGCCAATCGCGGCCTTCAGATCGTGAGGCCGGCTGCCGAAGCGACGGCGCATCTCGCCCACTCCCTTTTCGACGATTCGCTTCACCGTGCCCCGCCAGCCCGCGTGAAACACACCCACGGCGCGGCGCTTGGGGTCGACGAGAATGATGGGCAGGCAGTCGGCGGTCTGAATGCCAAGAAATAAGCCCGGCGTTGCCGTGATCAGGCCATCGCCCGCAAGTTGCGATGCAGGAGGCGAATCGACGAACCGGATGATGTCGGAGTGAATCTGGCGCAACGTTACCAGTGGCCAAAGGTAAGAATTGTTCCCTCGTCCTCGCTCCCTGCCGGCACTCAGTTGTCGCAGAAATGTAGCGCGGTTGCGCTCGACATCTGCTCTGGAGTCGTCTTTCGTGAATCCCAGGTTGAGCGTGTCAACGCCATATGCGCTGGAGAACCCTCCGAGACGTGTGGAGAATCCGTGAACGAGCCAGGCGAGTTTGGCCAGGCGTGAGGCGCGGAGGATGTTGAGTTTGTCTTGTTTGGGAAGCCGACTTGGCACCCATTCATGTTACCTGTCACCCCAATCATCTGTCAGCCCAGCGTTGCCGCACCCCAGCCAGAAATTTCTGCTTGTCTTCTTTCATCTGCCGGACGAGCACTTGATTGCCGGTGTCTTCGTGCGCGGCCGCCCAGAGCACCATTTCGGTGAGCACCGGGGCCAGGTCGATTCCTTTCGCAGTGAGCAAGTAAGTGACTTTGCGCGCATCTTTTGGATCCGGTTCGGCTACGATAATTCCGTAAGCCTGCAGTTTGCGCAGGCGATCGGCCAGGATGTTCGTCGCGATGCCTTCGTAGCACTCCAGGAACTCCTTGTAGCTCCGAAAGCCCCGCAACATCATGTCGCGGATGATCAGCAGCGACCAGCGGTCGCCAAGCATCTCCACCGAGGCGTTCAGTGGGCAGCCCGACCGCCGCTTTGCGACTGCCTTCTTCCGGGGCATCTTCGTTCATTGTAAAAATATCACTTGCATTTAACAAGTGAAATATGAATACTGTTCCTCAAGAATCGGTAACACAGCCTTAGAGCCGCTTCGCCGCCGGGGAACTTCAATCTCCGCATCGAGAAGAAAAACCATGAACCGAAAGATAGTCACGACGATCGCACTCGGAAGCTTGGCGATGGTTGTACTGCTGAGCGCACGGCCGACAGCGCAAGCGCAAGACGCAAAAACACCGTATCCGAGCATGGCCCCGCTTGAGCAGTATTTGATGCCGGATCGACCCGCCGAGATAGCTCTGTCGCGCAGCGCGGCCCCAGAGTCCATCTCTCGGGACGCCGAGGTTATGGTCCTCGGACGACATGGTTACGAAACCGCAGTCAAGGGCAAGAACGGTTTCGTGTGCATGGTGGAACGATCATGGACGGCCGGAATCGACGATCCCGGTTTTTGGGATCCCAAGATACGGGGTGCGATCTGCCTCAACCCGCCGGCCGCACGAACCGTCCTTCCGATCACTCTCAAGAAGACCGAGTTGGTATTGGCGGGACGATCGAAAGCTCAAATGTCCGAGGGTATCAAAGACGCATTCGACAAGAAGGAATTGCCGCCGCTGGAATCTGGCTCGATGAGCTACATGATGTCAAGGCAAGCATACTTAGGCGATAGCGCCGGGCATTGGCATCCCCACCTAATGTTTTTCGCCCCGGAAACGGACGCCGTAACCTGGGGCGCAGATCTGCCGGGTTCTCCGATTCTGACATTTGGGTACAGTCAGGATCGACTGACCGTGTTCCTGATTCCGGTCCCCAAGTGGTCGGACGGAACCGCTGACGCACAGTAGCGCCCCGCGCGAATCTCAGAGCGCGCTCGAGTCACAACCGTAGGAACTAACGAGAGAACAATGCACGTTGGAAACGATTACTCTGTCAACAAACCAAGCTGTTCGCATCGGGCGTCGTCGTGCTTTATTATCAAAAAAGCATGACGCGCGTCCAAGTTCTAACCCAGGTTAGTTCGAACAAACTTCATGACCAAAAAATAAGGAGACGCATCCATGGAAACAAAGCCCACGCATGAGCAAGCACAACTCCAACTGCAACTCTTTGAACAGCGCCGCGAGGCGCGGCTGCGCCAGGCGCGCGACTGGTTCTTCAAGAACTACATCGTCGAAAACGTCGACGATGCGATGCGAATCGCCCCCATGGGATCTGAGGGCGGTCAATTTGCCATGATGGTCCTATCCTATTGGGACCAAACCTGCGCCATGCTCAACTATGGCCTGCTGCACGAAGACCTGTTTTTTGAAACCACGGGTGAGTTTTTCGGCGTGTGGGAGAGCGCAAAAACGGTAGTGCCCCAGTTCCGTGAACGCTTTCAGAACCCATACTTTCTCGGCCATATCGAGAAGGCTGCGCAACGTTACGAAGCCTGGACCGAAAAGCGCGCTCCCGGCCACGTCGCGGCCATGCGGCAGATGATGCAACAAATGCGGAGTCAGTTGAAAAAAGCGGCCTAAGGGCTTGTAAATTGTGGTGAGGCCCACCCTTTGAATGCTAAGGGTGGGCTTGTTGAACCTGGTTCCCAGATCTTCTCGACATCGATCGTATTAACTTCGGATCAGGAGCGAAGCATGAGCACAGTCCGTGTTCTGGTGGGTACACGCAAGGGAGCGTTCATTCTTACCGCCGACGGCAAGCGCGACAAATGGGAAGTCAGCGGCCCGCACTTCGCCGGGTGGGAGATGTATCACCTTAAGGGATCGCCCGCGGATCCGAATCGGCTATATGCGTCACAAACCAGCGGATGGTTCGGGCAAATTATTCAGCGCTCCGACGACGGCGGCAAGACCTGGCACCAGCCCGGAACGCCGCCCGGGGAACCGCCCGCCCCTGGTCCCCCGCAGGCCGCGAGCAATAAGTTCGTTTACGATACGTCTGCCGAGACCGGCAAGCCGCTCACCACTCATCAGTTCTATGATGGCAACCAGCATCCGTGGGAGTTCAAGCGGGTGTGGCATCTGGAGCCATCGCTCAGTGATCCAGACACGGTTTATGCCGGCATTGAAGATGCCGCCTTGTTTCGCTCGACCGACGGCGGCGAAAACTGGAAGGAACTCTCCGGGCTGCGTGGCCACGGCACCGGACCCAAGTGGCAACCGGGCGCGGGCGGCATGTGCCTGCACACCATTATTCTTGACCCCAGCAATCCGCAGCGAATGTGGATCGCTATCTCAGCTGCAGGCGCGTTCCGCACCGATGACGGCGGCAAGACCTGGAAGCCGATCAATCGCGGATTGCGTTCGCAATACATTCCCGACCCAACCGCCGAGGTTGGCCACTGCGTTCACCACGTCGCGATGAATCCCTCGCGCCCGGGCGTGCTGTTCATGCAGAAGCATTGGGACGTGATGCGCAGCGACGACGCGGGAGACAACTGGGAAGAAATCAGCGGCAACCTGCCGACTGATTTTGGGTTCGTCATCGACGTGCACGCGCACGAACCGGAGACCATCTACGTGGTCCCGATCAAAAGCGATGGAGAACACTTTGTTCCCGATGGCAAGCTCCGGGTGTACCGCAGCCGCACTGGCGGCAACGAGTGGGAGGCGCTGACCAAGGGCCTGCCGCAGAGTAACTGCTACGTCAACGTGCTGCGCGACGCCATGGCCGTCGACTCCCTCGACAAGTGCGGAATTTATTTCGGCACCAGCGGGGGGCAAGTCTACGCCTCGGCCGATGCTGGAGATAGCTGGGCTCCGATTGTGCGGGATTTGCCGGGGGTGCTCAGTATCGAGGTGCAGACGCTGCCGTGATCCGCGTCATATTGCCGCAGCATCTGCGAACGCTGGCGCACGTCGGCAGCGAAGTCACACTCGAAGTCGAAGCGCCGGTCACGCTGTGCTCGGCGCTCAACGCGCTTGAGGCCCGCTATCCCATGCTGCGCGGTACGATCCGCGATCACATCACGCAGCAGCGCCGGCCATTCTTGCGTTTCTTCGCCTGCGAGGAAGATCTGTCTCACCAGCCGCCAGATGCACTCCTGCCGGACGCGATCGCGTCAGGGAAGGAACCGTTGCTCATCATCGGGGCCATTGCCGGCGGCTAGGACTACTAGATCGCCGTTGACCTTGAGGCCGTCGAGCTTCGCTCGACTGGACAGCCGAGGGCGGCTGTCCCCACATGAACTCTCCATCGCACGATGCTGCCTCGACGATCATTTGCTGGCGCCGCATCGCTCCGCTATAGTTTTCCTAGCCATGTTTGACGATTTCACCGCCACCGACCGTTGGACCAAGAAGCCGGTCCACTGCGTCTATCAAGCGCTCATCGTCGCGATTGCCACGCGGCACGCCGACGCCGTCGACGTCAAGTTTCTGGTCGACGGAAGAACCGTCTGGGTTGCCCTGCCGCACCCGGCATGGGTGGAGTACAAGAAGCGCACTGGCAAGTCCATCACGGACTCTCTCGCAATCGAGATTGCCGGCCAATATCTCAAAGCTGCGCTGGAAGCCGGCGAAGGTCTGGGCCGGGACATTTACTCGCTCACCGTTGAGCAAACGCTGGCCCACCTGGAAGCGGTGGTCAGCGCGATGCAGGCGCAAGTCCCCGCGTAGAGTGAGGGTCTTAGGTTATAGGTCATAGGTGTTAGGTCTCAGGCCTAAGACCTAAGCTAAGAGCTGTGACCTAACACCACGCCGGGGCGGGCTTCGCTCAGGCCGGAAAGCCGAGGCGGCTGTTTCTACATGAGTTTCTACGCTGCTCAGGCCTTCTTTAGTAGGCGCGTCAGCCAGATCAGGAACATGGCGCCAATGATCGCTACGATGATCGTGCCGATGAAGCCGCCAGCGTAGATGCCGAGCGCTCCCAGAAGCCATCCGCCCACGACCGCGCCGATGATGCCGAGGATAATGTCTACGACGGCGCCATAGCCCCCGCCCCTCATGATCTTGCCGGCAGCCCATCCCGCGATGAGTCCAACAATGATCCACCAAATAAGATTCGTAAGCATGCGATCCTCCCTGTGAATCGCCAGAATCCTGAGCTGCAGCGTGGCGGCGATCCGTCCACAAGTTAGCGCGACAGCTAATGCTGCAACTGTGGTGCAGGGCAGACTAGTGGCCTCACGCCGATCTGTCAAGCGCGGCTCCGTTGTTATGTGCCTGCTTTAGTGGCTGTGGTTAAATCAAGTCATGTTCGCTCGCAAGATTCGCGTCGAGTACGACGACCATGGCCAGAGAGTCCCTTGTCCGCTGAAGTGGCTGGACAGCTTCTCGATGCGTAACTTCACCAACGCCAGCGTGTTTGACGACACAATACCGGTTTCCGACGGGCGCATGGAGATTGGTACAAACGTTCCCATGGACCAACTCCGCGAAGCCATGGAAGACTGGTTCGGGCGTAAGAGCTATCTGCCCAAGGACTCGAAGTTGTCACTGGAAGAGATCTGACGACTGGCGGAGACTGTCCACATCATCGGAGACGAAGAGAGACGGAGATATGACACGTTTTTGACAAAAAAAGGCGCAACTATCTCTGGTTCTGTGTCATCCTACACATGTAAGAGTTCTTATGCCGCAGTAGATGGCGGATCAGTTGCTCGAAAGAGTTTTTCTGGGTGCGGATAGAAGTATGAGCTACAAATTACGGCCCTTCGCCATGTCCGATGCTCACGATGCGCTGCCGCTACAAGACTGGCGGAGCGCTCTACTCGCGAACTGGGAAGATGCCAGATTCTTCCGCTCCTGGCTTGTATACGACACCAGCGTCCGGCCCGGCCTTGAACTGCCGCGCATCAACTGGTACAAACTGCTGGGGCTCATACTGGCCACCGCTGTCAGCGGCGGCGTCTGGGCTGGCATTGTACTGATGATCGCCCACCTCTGGAAGTAACCCCGTGCGTTGCTGTCGGTTTGTCTGTGCGTAGTTGCCTCGGCTACTTGTCATAGTGCAGCAGCGACATTACTTCGTAGCCCTTGAGCTTCTCCCGCCCGTGGAGGAAATCCAATTCCACGACAAAGCCGAGTCCGGCAATCTCTGCGCCGAGTAAAGAAGCCAGCTTGGCGGTAGCCTCAGCCGTGCCTCCGGTAGCAAGCAGATCGTCCACGATCAGCACGCGCTGGCCTTTCTGGATGGCATCCCGGTGCATCTCCAGCGAGTTAGTGCCGTATTCGAGGGCGTAATCGAACTTCACGGTCTCCGCTGGAAGCTTGCCAACCTTGCGCACCGGAACAAATCCGGCATTCAGGCGGTATGCCAGCGCGGGAGCGAAGATGAAGCCGCGGGCCTCCATGCCGAGAACCAAGTCGACCTTCTGATCGACGTAGTGTTCGGCGAGTCGATCGACAAGAGTCGCGAGCCCAACTTTGTTTTTCAGCAAGGTTGTGATGTCGTAAAACAGAATTCCCTTCTTGGGAAAATCGGGAACCTCGCGGATAAGCTGTTTGAGTTGATCTGAATCGAGCCGGGCGTTGAGGGACAATCTACCATGCTCCTTCGATACGAAATGAACTGATACCAGCCGCGGGCTTAGCTTCGGATTCTTCAACGGCATCCACGCGGGCGGCGCGCGGCCCCTCGCGCAGCCGCGAACGCAATCCGGAGAGTTGATCGCGGGTGCCCTGCGCCAGAACCTCGACATTACCGTTGGCGTTGTTGCGGACCCAGCCGGCGATGCCGAGAATGTGAGCCTCGCGCTCCACAAACCAGCGGAACCCGACCCCCTGCACGCGTCCCCGGACCACGAAGCGGCGGGCTTGCACATCTTCTGTCATTGAGCTTTATCAAAATAACAGCCCGGCGCATTTCTCACAACGGCAGACCTATGCCGTAACTGACCGAAGTTGGCCGTTTGTGGAACCACCGATGCGAAGACCGGGCGGCAAGCGCGAGCCGGAAGGTTTAATATACCATGGTATAGTGGTATAATACGAATCGGAGCTTGCTATGCCCCGGGCATTCAACGGCCAAATTCACGTCAGAGTTCCGGCCAGCGTTCACGAGGAAGTCGCGAAGGAAGCTTTCGACAAAGGAACGTCCATCAGCGGGATTCTCGCGCAAGCGCTGATCGTCCGGCGGGCCCTGAGAAGTATCGATCCCTGGAAATCCATCGAGGAAGTGCAATCCGCCAACCGGGGATTGTCGGCGGCAGAAGTCGAGAACTCAGTCGCAAGGGCGGTGAAGGCTGTCCGGAAAGCCCGGCGGGGGCCTGATTTAAAGAAAGCACGAATCTGACGTGGAAGAAGACGCATTCCGGCCCCGTCTGGTAATCGACACCAACGTCTTCGTGAGCGGATTGATTTCGGGCGCAGGCTCGCCAGCGCGGATCCTGCGTGCCGTTCAGGGCAAACGAGCCGTCCACGTAGTTTCAGATCCGATTGTGGAAGAGTACTTGCGCGTGCTCGACTATCCCCGCATCCGGAAATTCGGGAAAATCACAGACGCATTCGTTGCGGACATCGCCGCTTATCTTGTTTATCAAACAGAGCGGGTCGAGTTGCAGTCGCGGATAAGAGTGAGTCCTGATCCTGATGACGATGTGTTCCTGAACACCGCCGTGGATGGACGGGCAACGCTGCTGGTCAGCGGCGACAAGACGGACCTGCTGGCGCTGCGGACAGTACAGAGCATTCCAATTGTTTCGGCGCGCGAAGCGGTGTTTCGGATAGGGCTCTGAAAGGCTGGGCCAGCCCCCTTCGATGGCTTTTTCTGTGGAAGTCATACCGGTGATGATTGCCGATTTCCAACTGTCAATTGCCGATTGAAAATCCCGTCGCATTCCTGGTTTTCAATCGACAATCGGAAGTCGATAATCGGCAATCGTCCCTACGCCCGCGACAAATACACACCCTCGGCGGTGTCCACCTTGATCTTCTCTCCTTCATTGATGAAGGGCGGCACCTGCACCACCAGCCCGGTCTCAGTCTTCGCGGCTTTGGTGACGCTCGATGCGGTCGCGCTCTTTAGGCCGGGCTCGGTCTCGACCACGGTGAGTTCCACCGTCTGCGGCAGTTCAATGCCCACGGCCTTGCCGTCGAAGAATTCGACTTTGATCTCGAGATTGGCGATGAGGTAATCCACGGCGTCGCCCAGAATCTCTTTGCTCAGGTGGGTCTGCTCGTAGTTCGAGGTATCCATGAAGTAGTAGCTGTCGCCGTCGGCGTAGAGGAACTGCATCTCAACCTCGTCCACGTTGACCTTCTCGATCGGATCGGGCGAGCGGAAACGGTGTTCGAACATGGCTCCAGTACGCAGGTTGCGCAGCTTGGCCTGGATGAAGGCACGCAGGTTGCCGGGCGTGCGGTGTTCGACGCTGAAAACAGAGTGCAGATCATTGTTGTGCTTGATGATCATGCCGGGACGCAGCTGGGTGGCAGGGATCGACATCGCTTGAAACAATCTCCTCAAAAATGAGTGCGGTTTGCTGGGCTGACGGAAGGCGGGCAGGCCACATTTTCCGCCGCACAAGGGCCGAAAAGTTATTTTACACTCAGGTGGGCAGAAAGGAAACCTTCCCGAAGCTGCATTCATCGTAACGACACCACATCCGTCCCCTGGGTAGATTCGCCACGACCCTTGCGGAGGACTAGAATTGCAGTTGGCGAGACGTTGAAGCCGGCGCGAAAGTGCGACCAGCATTTTTCGCCACGTGAAAGAGGCCACATCATGCGTATTGGACGTTATGAATCTTCCGAAGGAAACAACATAGGAACCGCCGTCACTTTCTTTCTTATTGGGCTTGGCGCAGGAGCCCTTACGGCTTTGGCGCTAGCCCCGAAAACCGGCAAGCAATTCCGTCGTGACCTGAAACGCGGCTACGACGACGCCAAAGACACGCTGCAGGATTGGACCGAAGAAGCCAAGGACCGCGTGCGCGACGCCAAGGACCGAGTCCGCGACGTGGCCGAGCGAGGTGCCGGCCTGGCAGAAGACCTGCGCGATGCCGCGCGTGAGAAAGTGGAACCGCTGCGGCGGGCTGTCAATCGGGGCTAACCAGCCCTAGCGCCAGATGGCGGCGAAAAATCTGCCGATGCGTCGCAGCAGGCGATGGTGCTCAGGCTGCGCGCTGGGCGTTGGCGCGGGTGGCGGCTCGACCTGCGCCTCGAGTTGGGCTGGCTCGGCGGGCGATGCCACGACTGGTGGCGCAGCCACTCCGTCCGCAGGCGCGGTTGGAAGGGGTTTTTTGGCCTGGAAAACCATTGGCGCTTCGACCTGAACGTGAACGTCACCCGGCTGCGAAGGCGGCAGGGGCTGGATTTCGGGTCCGGTGGAAAGCGTCTGGCCCTGGGCTAGAGTCGTATTCGCCGCACCGGAATCCGGAATCGCCGCCGGGGAAGCATCCGTCCGCATCACCGGCAGCGGTGGGGGACAGCCACATTCGAGAGGGACATCGGTGCTGACCTTGTCGAGCCGCCCCGAATGAAACACCGCCTGTTCGGTTGGTTTCACCTGATAGACGCGCTCACCAATCAACTCCGAAACGATGGCCGAAGAGGTGTTGCCCTTCAGCCCGCGCACGCATGTATTGCCGTGCGAGTCTGTGCTGATGGCAAAGTGAAATTCCCCGGGTCCCGCGAAGAGGATGCGGAAGTCCGGAGTGAGCACCGTGTCGGCCGAAGCATCGAGCGCGTAGTGTGTCTCCAGCGCGCCTGTGCTCATGCCCAGCATCAGGTCTTTCGTACTCTTCGAAGGGGTAACCGAAACCGTTGTGCCGGGACACACGCGGACCTCGCCTCCTCGCGACAAAGCCAACACCGTGGTTTCGCTCCCGGCCGTCAGGGACGATCCTGCTGCGAACCGTTTGTCGGCGATAACGACCTGGCCAACTCCGCTGCTGACGGGCACAACCGCCAGCGCGGTGGCCGGCGCAACCGACACAACCTTTGGCGGCTGGACCGGCGACGTGCCGACTGCATTCACATCAGCTCTCGAATCTGGCGGCTTGAGACGGACCATCAGGCGGTTGCCCGCGGCGTCCCAGGAGTAGCCGTAGGGAACCAGCAGGTCCAGCACAATCCTCACGATAGGAGGCTCGATCTGGTATTGCTCGGTCCGGATGGTCAGAATATTTTCCTGCAGCACGGGAATCCGCTTGCGCTTCATTCCCATGCGCGCCCAAGGGAGGTCCATCACCAGCCGCGGAGGCGAATCCAGCACTTGAATCGCAGGCACTACGGGGTGAGTCGAAACAACTTCCAGAGCGGGAACGCCCCGGTCCTGCACAATACGCACGCTGCTGACGACCGCAACCTCCGGCTTGGAGGAACTCGCCGGGTGAATCCCAGTATCTTGCGACGAGGCCCTCGTGACCACCAACGCCGCCAGCAGCACAACCACAACAAATTGAATGCCAGATCGCGACAAAAAAATCCCCTGAGAACGAAGAACGGTTGAGCCTTAAAGGGAACCTTATCACTTGTCGGGAAGCGAAAAAAGTAGCGGAAGGGCTGACGGGAGTCGAAACCGTCGCAGGGATTCCGGAACCCGCTCAGCTCTGGGGCAGGAATTCGTACTCTTCGATGACCGCGGCCACTGCCATCTTGCCTTCGACGGAGTTGTCCTCGATCCGCACCACACGTCCTTTGCATTGCACGCGGATGCTTTCAGTCAGCGTAATTTCTGGCGGCAGTGTGAGCGTGAAGCCGATGGGCGACCCCTGCTCGATGGGGGAGTCCAGGTAAAGACTAATGCCGCGCGCGCTCACATCGCGGATTTCAGCGGACTCACCGAAGTTTGTGTTCTCGCCGCGGGCGACGGATACAGGAAGCCGGAGCGCGAAGCGTCGTGCAGCCCTTTTCTCTTCCTGGGCCTCTGCCATGTGTTACCCCAAGCTAATAAAGTGTTGTTGAACTATGCCAAGGATGCCGTCAAAAGGCATCTCCCGTCAATACCACCCTTGGGCCGGGGGCGTGGCCCTTTCCGGGGGGAGTGCTCATGGAATAGGGTTCAGCGAACATTCGAAGAACGCTTTCGGTCCGGTTCAGGGCACAGTGTACCTGCATGTAAACTGTAAGCAGGACGTTCTCGTGGTCTTCGTTCTCGACAACTACGATTCTTTTACCTACAACCTGGTTCAGTACCTCGGGGAACTTGGCGCGAAGGTCGAGGTGCGCCGCAACGATCAGGTCACGGCTGCCGACGTCGAGGCCATGAAACCGGAGCGCATTGTGATCTCGCCCGGTCCGTGCACGCCGCAAGATGCGGGCATCAGCATTGCTCTGATCCGGCACTTCGCCGGCAAGGTGCCGGTGCTGGGCGTCTGCCTGGGACATCAGGCCATCGGCGCGGCTTTTGGCGGCAATGTCGTCCGCGCTCCTCACCTGATGCACGGCAAGACCAGTGCAGTCACGCACGACAACAAAACCATCTTCCGCGGCCTGCCCCTGCCCATGACGGCCACGCGCTATCACTCGCTCATCGTGGAAGGGAAAGGCCTGCCGGCGGAACTCGAAGTCAGCGCATGGACCACGGAAAAAGACGGCTCCCGCACCATCATGGGCCTGCGGCACAGAGAGTATGCCGTCGAGGGAGTGCAGTTCCATCCCGAGAGCGTGCTGACGGATGCGGGAAAAAGGCTGGTGGGAAATTTTCTAGCACTGGTCAATGGCCAGTGATCAGTGGCCGGTCACGCAGGATAGGCACCGGAGGGGCCCATTGGCATTTTCGATTGTTCCACTTGATGGTTGCTGCAACATCATTCTTAACAAATTTCACCCTTCCTGGAGCTGGGCGAGACATCACTATAGATTTCAATTGAAATATTCTCGTACGCAGAAACCGTTGTGAGCCAACATCTGAAATCAGATCCCCTTCTCCGATGTTCTTGTTTTCGAGCCTGTCTTCTTTCTAGTCCGATCTCGCAGACTTCCCCGTTTTTGAATATCCGGGCATCATGAGAATTCCCGGCCGAACTTCGTAGGTCCTCGACGGTGCGATCAGCGGATTCTCGGTTCACTACTAGCCACTGGCCACTGACCACTGATCACTGACCACCGCCCCTAGCCAATTCCACGGCCCGCAACAGCGCTTGCGCCTTGTTCATGCTTTCCTGAAATTCGCTTGCCGGATCCGAATCCGCCACGATCCCCGCTCCCGCCTGCAAATACGCGTGCTTGCCTTGCATGAGCATGGTGCGAATGCCGATGCAGGAATCCAGATTGCCGGCAAAATCGGCGTAGAGCACGGATCCTCCATAGATGCCGCGGCGCACCGGTTCCAGTTCTTCGATGATCTGCATGGCGCGGACTTTCGGCGCGCCGCTCAGCGTGCCGGCAGGAAAACATGCGGCGAAGGCGTCGAGCGCGTCGAGATTCTTGCGCAGCGTGCCTTCCAGCGCTGAGACCAGGTGCATCACGTGGGAGTAACGCTCCACATACATCAGGTCTTTCACCTTGACCGAACCATACTCGCTCACCCGCCCCAGATCGTTGCGTCCCAGATCGACCAGCATGACGTGCTCGGCGCGCTCCTTTTCGTCGCTGCGCATCTGCTCTTCCAGGCGCAGGTCTTCGGCCTCGTCCCGCCCGCGCGGATGGGTGCCCGCGATGGGCCGATATTCCAGCTTTCGCCCTGTTACGCGCACTAGCATCTCGGGCGAGGAGCCGAAGATCTGCGACTCCCCCATCCGCAGAAAATAAAGATAGGGAGAAGGATTGACCTGGCGCAGCGCGCGGTAAAGATCGAACGGTGCAACCCCGGGAATGAAATCGAGCCTCTGCGAAAGCACTACCTGAAAGATGTCGCCCGCCGCGATGTATTCCTTGCAGCACTCCACACTGCGCAGAAACTCCGCACGTGTAGTTCCGGCGTGAATCTTGAGTTTCCCAGGCTTGCCCTTCGCAGACTTGCGCGACATCGCCGGACGCAAACCCGCGGCCAGCTTTTTTTCGAGAGCGGCGATGTCGCGCACTGCCCGGTCGTAGGCGCGCCGCGGATTCTCCCGCGTAACATCCGCCGCGGCCACGATGTGAATCTGATGACGCAGGTGATCAAAAGCCAGCAGCCGGTCGAAGAACATCAATTCGCAATCCGGCAAAGAAAGATCGTTCTTGGCGTGTTCGCCGATCTTTTCCAGTTGGCGCACCACGTCGTAGGAAAAATAGCCGACGGCCCCGGCCGTGAATGGCGGCAGACCCGGCACTTCGGCCGGTTGATGCTCGCTCAGCAGTTCCTTCACCACCTGAAACACGTTGCCCTGGCGCCGCTCTCTGCGCCGTTCGCGTTCGATCTCGATGGTGGCCCCCCGCGCCCGCAGCCGCATATAAGGCCGCGCTCCCAGAAACGTGTAACGCCCGATCTGCTCGCCGCGCTCCACTGACTCCAGCAGGAACGCATGCGGTTCGTTTTCCGCAATCGACAGAAAAGCGGAGACCGGCGTCAGCAGGTCGGCGCTCACCGATTTCACTACCGGGACCAGCGTCGCCGATCGCGCCAGACGCGAAAAGTCCCTAAACTCAGAATTAGTCATGCTGGGATTAACCATGCGGATAATGCCACATTCCTGTCTTGGCCTCAGCTTCCAGTCGTGGAACAAACCGCCGGAGCCCCCGCAATCTTTGCAGGCGAACCTCTTTCCGTGTAGGCCGCGCTTGACTGCGCGGACTCAATGCTGATTGCGCAACCTTCCCGCAACCTCTTTTCCGCTTTGGCCAGGTCATGGGAGCCGCGATAGATTGAGGAGGCGGAAAAACAGCTTGGGGCAATGCCAGCGCGGCACGCCTTCTCAAAGTTCTGGAGGGCCAGTTCATTGTTCACCGGCGTGCCCGCTCCAGCGCGATAGCATTCGCCCAGGCCGCTACAACCTCGCCACCACCCGGCGGAACAGGACCGCTGCAATAGTGCGAAGGCTCGCGCCGGGTCTTTTGGCACAGCTGTCCCGGCGTAATAGAGTGATCCCAGGAGGAAGCAACTTTCCGCATCGCCGCGGTCGCAGGCATTTTGGAAAAAGCTCCCTCCATTTTCTGTCAGCAGGCGAACGATGCCGGTGCAGCCTTGCGATACCCCGAGTTCGCAGCCCTGCGCGAAGTGCTTGCCTGCTTCCGCCAAATCGCGTGGGACCACGCGGCCCTCGTACATTGCCGCCCCCAAGGTCATGCAAGCAGGCCCCGAACCGTGATAGCACGAGATGTTCACCATCCGAACCCATGATGTACAGGCCATTCCGCGGCCTTCCACGCAAGCCTTGTGCCAGAAGTCAGGGTGAGCGCCAGGATGATTCATGCCCACGAAGCCAGTGGTAAACATGACTGCGAACAGGCACGCCCATACGCCCATATAGGCAAAGTTCATTTTTCTCGGAGTCCAGTTTCTCGGAATCCAGTTTCCCGAAGTCCAGGACGGAATTCGGAAGCGGGCGGCGAGCCAGACGCTTGCCCGGTCAAGCGCCCGGACCGTCAAATTCAGCGGCGGCACGCAAAGCAGCTTGTCATAGAAAGTTGGCGCTCCCAACCAGCCCAGCAACCAGTAAAGACCGAATACTGCGACGCCATACCCCGCGCCGAACACGATCTTGCCAAAGTCTTTCCTTGGCGAAGTGGCCGGATCGGTCACCAGAAGATGCAGGCCAAGAAATACGGCGGCGGGAATGTTGGTGTCGATGAAATAGTAGAGCCCGGTGTAGTGGGTAAACACCAGGTTCATCACATACAGGGATGCAGCCGCTGAAAGTGTGACCAGGGTTACTGAGAATAGTGCCTGCACTACCAGACCAAGTAAAAAGATTTCGAGGTAGATATGGGGCGGGCGATCAAATGAAACCGCAATTTCCTCTCCCCATGAGATACCGGTGCTGTGAGTAACAATCAACCCTATCGAAAAGATAAAGAGTGCAATCGCCGACGGATTGAAAATGTGCACGCGGCGTCCTTCACGCATCCAGGTAACGAATTCCTTGCAGAGCACGCCGGTAGCTAACATCAGAAACTGCAGGAAGTACCAGTCCGGCTTGAACCACAGAAAGAGGTTGGTGCTCAGGACGATGGGAAACGGGCCGAATCCGAGTATCCATTGATCGCGGCGCGACCAGCACACCAGCATATCCAGGACATAAACAAAAATAAGTTGCGCGATGATCAACGGAGCCTGGTGGTACACCTCGCGCCAGTACCATCCCCAGTAGGTGTAGATGGACAAATGCATCATCAGTTGCACGTAGTGGACGGGCTTGGGAAGGAATTCATAGTAAAGCTTGCGCCCGCTGCGGAGGACTTGCCGGCTCAGGAAAATCAGGAGAAGGAACAGTGCTCCGGCTGTTCCCAAAACAGACCACATCAGTCGCGGATTGGAATTGACCACGGGGAGGAAAGCAAAACAACCAAACAGCACGTTCAGCGCGAATGCCAGTCGCAAGGGCGGGATCTTATTCGCTGGAATCTGTTTGCGTTTGGTTGACGTCACCACGGGTTCCACCTGTTCGACGGAGCCACTCTTTCCCCATTCGAAGGGGGAGTATACATCAGTCTCGCTGTCGTCCAGGAGACTGGTTAGTGCCCGTGTCCCGGAACTCACGTTTGTTCCCTAGTTCGACTGCGAAATAGTTGGCCCTGAACCAATCCGGCAATTGACTCGCGCAGTCCGCCGTCGGAAGATACCAAGGAACACCAAGCAACCGGGCCCTCGTGTGGTCACGAGCCTATGCGGATTAAGTTCTGGGGCGTACGTGGTTCTACGCCGACCCCACAACCCGAGAACATGCGCTATGGGGGCAATACCTCCTGCGTGGAAGTGCGCTTCGGCGACCGCATCTTCATTTTCGACTGCGGCACCGGGTTCCGCGTGCTCGGGCAGCAACTGCAAAAAGAATTCGGCGACCGGCCCATTTCCGCTCACGTCTTCGTCTCCCACTTTCATTGGGACCACATTCAGGGCATGCCGTTCTTCCGTCCTCTGTATTCGAATGCGGAGAACCGTTTTCTTTTCCAGTGCTCCACCCGAACCCGCCATCTCAAACAAGTGCTTGCCGATCAGATGGCGGCACCGTACTTCCCGGTAAGGCTCGATCAGATGACGGCGCATCGTGACTTCTACGACATCGAGGCCGGACGCATCACCCTCGAAGACGGTATCCAGGTGCAGACTGCATGGCTTAATCATCCCCAGGGATGCATGGGCTTCCGCTTCGAAACCAAAGATGGAATCCTGGTCTACGCCACCGACAACGAGCCGGGCGACGCCAAGTTCGATAAGGCCGTGCGCAAGCTGGCCGAAGGCGCAGATGTGCTAATCTACGACGCGCAGTACCTTCCCGAAGAATACGAAGCCCGCCGCCGCGGCTGGGGACACAGCCACTGGCGCGAAGCCGTCAATGTAGTGATGGAAAGCGGCGCGAAAGAACTCGTATTGTTCCACCACGATCCCGAGCACACTGACGCCATCGTCGATAAGGTGGTGAAGGAAGCCCGCAACTACTATCCCAAAGTGCGGGCGGCAGCGGAAGGAATGGAAATTACTTTGTAAGGCGCGGATCGTTGATTCGAATCAGATCATATCCCTGTTGCGCGTTTGACTCGCCTTCACCGCATCCTTAAGATTAGATCGCCGAAGTAAGCGCCCTCCCATGATCGGTCAGAGTAGGATCGGCCAAACCATCTCGCACTACCGCATCGTAGAGAAACTGGGCGGCGGCGGCATGGGCGTTGTTTACAAGGCCGAAGACACGAAACTCG
>Ga0185299_10004089_pt1 | contig 18071 bp, 16 predicted proteins | sample PaiPotPPA55metaG_FD_128002 | JGI IMG/M metagenome (GOLD analysis project Ga0185299, IMG submission 128002) | Iron sulfur acid spring bacterial and archeal communities from Banff, Canada, to study Microbial Dark Matter (Phase II) - Paint Pots PPA... ...
ACCGTCCATCAAAACAGTGAGGTTTCACTTGGAAGCGCTTACGCTGGAGCAGCGCATTCGGACACGCGCGGATGAACTTTGGAAGCAAGACGGCAGTCTCGAGGGCTGCGCTGACGAATACTGGAGGCAAGCGCGACAACTCGTTGAACTCGAGGTAGCCAAAGAGTCCGCGGCAACGTGGGACGGGCACGTCGCAAAACATAACAAATCTGACGCTGAGAACAGTCAAAGGAATCCTGCTCATAGAAGGGTCGTCGCAATGATGTAACCGCGAGTGTCGCGATAAGCGTGATGAAGAGTTCGATATGTTTAGGATTGTTTATATAACCAACGGGTAGAATTGATCGGCAGCGGACGAATGATTTCCCGTGCGCACTTCAATTGTCCTTTGGCATGGGGTCAGAAGGCGCCGGTGAAACCGGCATCGCCCGAGTGGGCGTCCTTGCGCTCCAGTCTCATGTACGTATCCGCCACCACCACGCCGAACACGAGATGCGACACAACGCTGACCCAGTTGCGGGCCTCCGCGAACCACGGGAAAAATCGGGTCATGCCGTAGAAACTGAGCAAGTACATCGCGAGGCCGAACATCGCCCCCACCAGCGACGCCATGCCCGCGCTCGAGTCGAAGCTGAACCGCACCATGATCAGGCTCAAGATCCGTCTTGGGACGCTAACCATAGCAGACGCCTTATTGCGACAGAAGCCCGGCGGCCGAGGTTATGCGTTGGGCTTTCGTCTTCTTCATCATATGGCTCACGCTTTTGTCTGCTGGCGATCTTACCTTGCGGCCCTTATCGCGACAAAACACTCGACAGTGTGAAAGGGTTGCGGTGCGGGACGTCTTTCGGCAGGCGAGCGCGTTAGGCGAATGGCGCGACAGCGCCCCGCGCGGGTTCGCGGCAGGGCGCTTTAATCCATACACCGCCAATAGCTAGCGGTAAGCCGCAAAGACGTCCTTGCGGATCGATCCATGCACGCCCCAGTTTGCATCGACGACCTGGGTCACGCCGAAATCCGCCGCCACCGACATCAGCGCAATCGCTTCATCCTCGCTCAACCGGTGAACGGTCATCAGGAACCGGCGCAGTTTGCGGAAGGCATCGCGCATGGCTTTGTCGAGGCTCGCGTGCTGCGCGACTTCCGTTTGCGCGTTCGGCCCGAGCTCAGCCAAATAGTTGGGGAATGTAAAGCCGTAGACGGACCATTGCCCGTCGGTTTCGAGCATCGGATGCGTCAGCCCTTCAAGGATCGTCCCGCCCAGATCCGCCTGCTTGTGGAGGATGAATTCGAAATCCCCGGTGAGCGAGGTCTCGATAGCGGTGCCGCCAAGTTCGCTGTCGCCTTGCGCCGCGTGGGGATCGCCCACCGAGAAGAACGCGCCGTCAACCGCGACGGGGTAGTACATCGTCGATCCCTTGCCGATGCGCCAGTCATCGATATTGCCGCCCGTATAGCCCGGCGGGGTGGAGCTGACGAAGTCCGACTCGGATGGCGCAAGACCCATGGTGCCGAAGTGAAGCCGTGCGGGCACCTTGATGTCGGCCAGAATGTTTTCGCGTTTTTTCACGAGCGCGTGGTCGACCTTCACGCCCGGGTAATCGATCATCCGATGCACGATGCCGTCCGGATCCGTCTGCGGCGTCCAAACGTAGTTGTAGACCGCTCGCGCGAATGGCTCGCCCGACGTATCGAGTTCGAAAATGGTCACGACCTCGCGTGGCTTCGGCTCTTCAATGAGATCGTGGTACTGAAAACCCCATGAGGCGGCTACGTTCGAGCCAAAGCAGCGTCCCGCATGACACGCGTTGCAACTTGGCCGGGGGCGCACGTCCAGGATCCTGACCTCGAGCACGTCGCCCGGCTCGGCGCCTTCTATCACGACCGGGCCAGTGAGCAGATGCACGCCCACGCCTTCGCCGGAGCCGAGCGTGAACGGCCCGTCTGCCGGACCGGCGCCCCGGCGCGAGATCGCCTTATGCTCACGCGTCCAGTGGAAGACGCTCTCGGCGCCGGGGTCGCCGGCAATCATCCGTTCGTGATCGTCGTTCGCATGATGGGTCAATGTTTCGATGGTCGCGCGGTCGCCCGAGCGCAGCGTGAGACTCGGTGTTACCGCCTTGCTGAAATAACCCCAATGCACCGTAGCAGGAGAAACGGGGAGGACGTAATGTTTCATGAAGTGCCTCTGGATGTCGCCGGCGCACGCTGCATGCGCGCCCAGCTTTTATTTAAACGATCGGGGCTCTCTTTCGATCATGTGACGACATCGAGCGTGGTGTCAGCGCCCATCACGCTCAGGAATTTGGCCGTCAGCTTGTGGCGCGGCTGCGTGAGCACTTGATGCGCAGGACCGTCCTCGATCACCTTGCCACCTGCCAGAAACACAACGCGGTCGGCGACCTCATCGGCGAAGCGAAGCTGATGGGTTGAAATGATCATCGTCAGGCCGTCTTCCACAGCGAGCCGCTGGATGACTTCGAGGACTTCGCCCACGAGTTCGGGGTCGAGCGCCGAGGTCGGTTCATCGAGGAGGAGCACGCGCGGGTTTGGCGCAAGGGCGCGCGCGATTGCCACGCGCTGCTGCTGGCCGCCGGATAAGTGGCGCGGCAGGGCATCGGCGCGATGGCTCAGGCCGACGCGCTCGAGCAGTTGATGCGCCCGCTTGTCGGCGTCGGCGGCCGACATGCCGTGCACCCATCGAAGCGGACCGGCGATGTTTTCTCGCGCGCTCAAATGCGCGAACAGGTTGAACTGCTGGAACACCATGCCGACGCCCGCGCTCGCGCGTTCATTTGCGAGTTCACGCGGGCTCAGACGCCGGCCATCGTCACGAAAACCGAGGCGTTTGCCGGCAATCCGGATCTCGCCGCCGTCCCATTGTTCAAGGTGATTGATACACCGGAGCAAGGTGCTTTTGCCCGAGCCGCTCGGCCCCAGCAACGCGACGACTTCTCCCGAACGGATCGTCAGGTCGAAGCCTTCGAGTACAGACTGTCCGCCGTAGCGCTTGTGCAGGCCGGCGATTTGCACGGCCGCATCATTGCGCGCAAGCCTCCGGTAGCGCTTTGCGCGCTCGGATGCCGTCGCGCGCGTGAAGACCGGCGACGCGTCGGTATCGGCATGCGCGGCGAGGTCGGTCTCGCTAGCTGCCGGTGATTTTGTCATTACCGGCGCGCTTGCCCTATGCCACGGCAACAACCGGGCGAAGCCTTTCGATGACGCCGGCCGGTCAAGATCGAGCGCCGCTTCCACCATTAACTGGATGGCCGCGATCGCGCCGGTTAGGAACAGATAGATCAGTCCCGACGCGAAAAATATCGAGAAGAAATCGAAAGTCGATGAAGCGAGCTGCGTGCTGCGCAGCGTCAGTTCTTCAACCGCGATGACCGACGCCAGCGACGAGTTTTTAAGCGCGCTGACAGACTCGTTGCCGAGCGCGGGCACCATCGTTCGAATGGCTTGCGGCGCGATGATCCGCCGCATCAGCACCGATGGCGTCATGCCCAGCGCTTGCCCCGCTGCGAGCTGGCCACGGTCGACGCCGAGCACGCCCGCGCGTAGGATTTCCGCGATGAACGGCCCTTCGTTCGCCGCGAGCGCGAGCCCCGCGGCGCCCATCGCGCTCAGCTTCAGTCCGATGTGAGGCAGCGCGTCGTAGGCAAACACCAGTTGCAGGATCAGGGGCGTGCCGCGAAAGATCACGGTATAGCCCCGGGCAATTGCGGCGAGCGGCCCGAGCCGGCTGAGTTGCATGCCGGCGAGCACGACGCCCACCACCAGCCCTCCGGCAAGCCCGAGCAGTGTCACCGACACAGTGAAGCCGATGCCTTGCAGCAGATACGGCAGGCGAAGGTAATGGAAGAACAGGTCCATTACTTCGATACGATCAGCTTGGCCGGTTCAAGATTCTGCGCACCGAGTTGCCACTTGTTGAGCAGTTCGGTTTGCGCGCCGCTCTTCTGGATGGCGAGGAGCGCGGCCATGATCGCATCGCGGAAATCGGTCTTACCCTTGGGTACGCCGATGCCCACTGAATAGGGAAGCGTCACCGCCGTTGCCTTTTCGAGCTTGTCCGGGAAGGCCTTGACCGCCTGATCGACGGTGTTGACGTCGTTGATGTACGTGTCGGCGCGCCCGGCCATGATGGCCTGGATACAGTTCGCGTTGTTGTCGTAGAGCTGGACCGTTGCTTCCGGCTTGGCCGCCGTCTTGCACGCAGGTGCGAGGTTCTGGATCAGCGGGACTTCCACGTAGCCTGTGTTTTCAGCGGCAGTGGTGCCGCACATCGAACCGTTAATGCCAGTGATCTTTTTCGGATTGCCCTTGACTACGAGAACGCCGTCGAAAACCTTGGAATACGTAATAAAGTCGGCCGCTTTCGCGCGCTCCTCGGTCGCGTAGATATCGGAGACGACAATATCCGCCTGCCCGCTCTGCAGCGTCGTCAGCAAGGCGGCGAAGGTCACTGGCTTGTAGGCCATCTTGAAGCCGAGGCAACTGCCGATCAGCTCGCCCAGGTCGATGTCGAAGCCGATGTACTTGCTGGGATCGTTGGGATCGAGCGCTTCGTAGCCCGGCGTATGAGGATTGATGGCATTGGTTAGCGTCTTGCCTTGCAATTGAGGATATTTCGCCTGCAACGTCTTGCACTCGGCGGGCGTCGCCGGTCCCGCTGCCTCGGCTTGCGAAGAAATCAGCAACGCCGCCAGACAGGCGCAGCCTGCAAGCAGGACACGCATAACTTTGAGTTTCATCGAACGCTCCTAAACGGCTGATGACACTGGCGCACACGACGCGCGCCATGTTGCACCGCACGAACGAAGCGTAGTCGACCGAAATTCGTCGGACTTGTCTGGCAGCGAACAACTGCTGGTACGGATCCGCACGGCGGAGAGGGGCGGGCTGGGCAGGCTGACGCGGAGTCACGCTCGCGTGCATGAATGCGCTGAGACGGCGCGTTCATGCACCGCGTTCTATAGACGCCCGCGCGGTACTGAGCGTCCGGCGGCGCTCATCCAGATCGCGCGAACGTTGCTTTGTCTTGCGCGCCTTTGTCACTGTGGGAATTTTGTTTGGATCTGTCACGCTTCACCACCGAGTCTTATCCCGAAGTCGCCCGCGCGGATGCCTGGTCCGACGCACTCGATCCACTCGGCTGGCGCATTACATCCGGTCCATCACAACAGACGCTGCATGGCACATCGACCTCGCACGCAAGCTCCAGCGGTTTCGTCTTCGCCGCCCTCGCGTCCGTTGCGCAGACGCTCGAGCTCAAAAGCCATCCCGGCGATAGCCACACGATCGTCCTGCATCTCGATGGCGACGCGATGCTCGTGGCCGGCGGTGAGCGTGAGCGCGTCGCGGTCCGGGATATCGTGTGCGCGTCGCCGGACGATTCGGCTTCGCTCGTGTTCGCTTCTAACTTCCGCGCATTCGTGGTTCGCGTGCCGCGCATCGCGATCAACGCGCGCCTGCTTTCGCCGTTTTCGCTTCGCGCGGCGCGTCTTCCCGGCGATACCGGCATCGGTTACGTGTTTTCCGGATTTCTCGCGTCGCTGGCGGAGAGCATCGAATCGCTTGGGGAGAACGAGCTTCGCCCGCTGGAACTGGCGCTCGCCGAATTCCTGGTCGCGAGTTTCGCGGGCCACGAACACAAAGGCGTATTTGGTGGACTGACGCCGCCTCAGGCGGCCATTTTCTCGCGCGTGTGCCGGTACATCGAATCGAATCTCGGCGACCCCGACCTGAGCGTGAACATGCTTGCGCTGGAAGAACGCGTCTCGCCGCGCTATGTGCAGAAGCTCTTCGAAGCCGCAGGGCAGAACTTCTCCACATACCTTCGCTCGCGCAGGCTGGAACGCTGCCGGGCGGAACTCGTTGACCCGCTCTACGACAAAATCTCCGTCTCCGATATCTGCTTCCGTTGGGGATTCAACGATCCCGCGCATTTCAGCCGCGTTTTTCGCGAGCGATACGGCGCTTCGCCGCGCACGTTCCGTCACGAAGCGAGCCTTGCGATCGCGCGCCATCTTGTGCATCGCATATCGAGGGGGCTTCCGGTCAATGCGTCCGCGCTGCTGCAAGCGAAGCAGGGCACGGCCGTCATCGGCGCCGGAACCAACGCCGAGATCCTTGTTGCGCCGGCCGCAACCGACGGCCGCGCGCCACGCGGCAAGCCGCGCCATCACCTGCTGCGTGCAACGGCGAACACGGTGCATTGGGGCTTTTTCAGCCATGATCTGAAGCCGGTGTTGGAAGTGGAAAGCGGTGACACGGTGACGATCGAAGCGCTGACCCAACACGCAGCCGATGACTGGGAACGCATGATCGGGGGCGATCCGGGCGCCGAAAGCGTCTTCCACTGGACGGCCGACCGCAAGAACGTCGACCGGCGCGGCGCGGGGCCGATGAACGCGTCGATCTACGGCCGCGGCGCGGGAGAAGGCTTTGGCGTGCATATCTGCACAGGCCCGGTGGCCGTGCGGGGCGCGGAGCCGGGCGACGTGCTGGAAGTGCGGATCATCGATATCCACGCGCGCCGGTGCGCAAACCCGAAGTTCCTCGGCCGCGCATTCGGCAGCAACGCGGCCGCTTGGTGGGGTTTTCATTATCGCGAGTTGCTGACGGAACCCAAGCCGCGCGAAGTCGTCACCCCGTACGAGATCGATCCCAATCTGGAGAACGGCGCAACCGCCAGTGCGCGCGCCGTTTATAACTATCGATCGACACCGCAACGGGATCCCTTCGGCGTCATGCATCCGACCATCGACTATCCGGGCGTGCCTGTCGATCACGCAACCGTGGTCGAAAATCATGACATCCTGAAGGGCGTGACGATCCCGGTGCGCCCGCACTTTGGCGTGATCGCGGTCGCGCCGCAGCAGCAGGGATTAATCGATTCGGTGCCGCCGTCTTCGTTTGGCGGCAATCTGGACAACTGGCGCGTCGCACGCGGCGCGTCCGTGTATTTGCCTGTGGGCGTGCCGGGTGCGCTGTTGTCGATTGGCGACCCGCATGCATCGCAAGGCGACTCGGAGTTGTGCGGAACCGCGATCGAATGCTCGCTCACCGGCGATTTTGAACTGGTGCTTCACAAGAAAGACGCGCTCGCCGGCCGGCCGTTCGCCGACTTGAGCTATCCGCTGTGGAGACCGCCGACGAATGGGTCCTGCACGGCTTCAGCCACCCGAACTATCTCGCCGAATTCGGCGCGAGCGCGCAAAGCGAGGTGTACCAGAAGTCCACTCTCGACCAGGCCATGCGGGACGCCTTCAATAAAACGCGCCGGTTCCTGATGTCGACCAAGGGCTTAAGCGAGGACGAGGCGATCTCGTTGATATCGGTCGCGGTGGATTTCGGTGTTACTCAGGTCGTCGATGGAAACTGGGGCGTGCATGCCATCATCCGCAAGGCGCTGTTTGCTTAATAGCACGGATGGTACGGCCGCCTTCGCGCTGTCAATTCTGATGCATTGCCGTTACCACACTGACGCAAGACGGAAGCGGGCGCTACGCATCCAGGCCTTCGAGGCGTGGGAAAGCGTAACGTGTGCCCCGATACTGGAGCGCCTTGCCGCATAAGTTAGCTTTCCTCACGTATTGCGTGTTCGGCCGCACGGCGGCCAACAAGTTGACAATACCGTGAGCGGGGGCCGCGCGGGCTAAAAACTCAGCGTTTCGCGCGCCTTGACGATCGCGCCTGCCACCGTCTCGATCTGCTCGCGCTTGAGCATTGCCTTTGAGCGGAGCAACTGATACGCGTCTTCCTCCGACACGCCGCGCGCTTCCATCACAATCTGCTTGGCCAGTTGGATCACGCGAACCTTCGCTTGCTTCTGCTCAAGCCGCTCAATGTATCGCTCGCGCATGCGGGACGCCTTGAATTGCGTCAGCGCCACGGCAATCGCAGTCAGCAGGCCAAATGACCGTACCGGCGACGCTATCGTCGCGAACGCGTTCAGGTGCAACACCGCTTCGATGGTGATCGGATTCTCGTAGCTCACCACCGGAATCACGGGCGGCGACGTGCTGGTTCCGAGCCACGGAAAATTGACCGAGAGGGTCTCAGGGCGCATCGCCATAAGCACGAGTCCGGTGCCGAAGGGCAAGCAGTCGAGTCTCGGCCAGCATACCTCCACGTCGCAGCCGATGCGTTGCAGTTGCGCGAGCAACTCCTCTCCGTCCTGATCCTGCGGATGAATCACAACCACCTTCAGCGACCGCAGATCGCGCAGGATCGCTGGCGTCTCTGCGGTCCGCTTCATCGGTCCACTTCGGCACGTACAAGCTCAGGATGCGCGTCGGCGGTCCACTCCGGCGTGCTGTGCGAGATGACGTATCGATCGGCCTCCAGCCGTGAGCGTAGCGGGGCCAGTGAAGGAAGGCCTGCAGCCTGGTCTGCGTGCTCGACCTCGCCTGCATTGAGTACGTCATCGAGAACCGGAGTGAGACGAAGCAGTCGCACAAACGTGGCGGCCTCTAGTTTGATGTTGAACCTCCTGTGGCCAGACGGTGGAGCGCATCCTGAGTCGGCCAGCACCCAGGCGATGCTTCACTAATGCGTTCGAACCGACATATGCCAACACCAGCGCGTGTCAGGCGCCTGTGCTGGCCTTGACCATCTCGCTGGCCAGAATCATTGCGTCTCTGTTAAGTGGCATGACCCGTCCGCGGGTTCGGGGGCGGTAGACCGAGTCGCCCAGGTTGATATGCACGCCGGAAAGCGCGCAACGCGCCGACGCGGGAGCGAAACACGGCGACCAGACCTGCTCTTCGTAGTTGCAAAGGGTCGGGTCATGCCAGCGGAGCGCGAAGAGAGAGTTGGGAAGTTCTTCCACGACCGTCACAGTAAAAGTGCGCACGTCGCCGCCGTCCGTCTCCCGCGGACGGAACGGCTCGCCAGCGGAGCGGGGGCGGCCGGACAGGTCCAGAGAATTCCGCATCGGGTCTGGCGGGGAAGAAAATTGATGGATGGCTGCGAGCGTCGTTGCCCAAGGGTCCGGACCCTTCGGCGACGAAGTGCCGTGAGTGGACTTTGACTGAGCGAGCCGGGCCGGCCGATGCGGCGACGGATGATGGCTTGAGGGCAGCGCGGAGACAATAGACGTACGGTGAGAGCCATTCTCTGACAGGATGTCCGAAGTCGTATTGGGTTCAGCGTTCAACATCGTGGTCCTCCATTTATCAAAGAGTGAAGCAGCAATCGAACGAAGGGTAGAGGTCGAATAACCCCTCGCTTGCGGCTACTGGTTGCATATTGCGGAGAGGTCGACGGTACAGCGATAGATGCTCCTACCAAGCCACGGCACGAACGTGTACTCCACATACGCGTTGCTTCCTATATGTATCCAGCTATGCAGAACAGGTGATCCGGTCAGCTTCGTCGCTGACCACTACCACACTGTTGTTCGAGTGCAGGTCGATTCCAACAAACTTGTTCATGCCGGCCTCCGTGCGTCGAAGTCGGTGTCTGCACCCCGATACGCCAGCCGTTCTACTGGAACGGAGGCAGGCCGACTATATGGTTACCAGAGCCAACGAGAAGACCCACAAAAAACGAGTCCGTTAAGTCAATGCCAAGCCTAGTCGCGAGCGGAAGCTTATCGACGATTAAAGCCAGGGAAAGCGCGATTTCTTTCTGCGCGTGGCCGGGGTGCTCGACTCCGCACGGGTGAAGGCCTGCCCGGTGGCGAGTTTGGAGATGAAAGCAGAGAGGAAGTACATGAATGGAGAGTTCCGGTTCAAATATCTGATTTATGCGAGAAACGGACTGCCGGTAAGTCACTTCATCGTGGGGCAAGGACGGCCTCCCAAACGGCGGGCGCAGTGGTTTTCCTTAAAACCCAGTTCCGCAAAGTCGATTTGTTCTTTGCGGATGCGGTACGCCAGCTCGACGCCGGTAATGACGACTGCCGCGAAGCTGAACCGTTTAAAGCCGAGCATGACGTTCGCCCTAGACTTGACGTTGCGATTGTGCTGCTCGATCACGTTGTTCAAATACGTCGAGGACTGAACATTTGTGTCCTCGGGCAGGAAGCCGCCGGCCTTCATCTCACGTACCGCGCGGTGCAAGGCCTCATAGCCATCGAGTGTGATGGTGTGTGGTGCACGCCCCTGATCCTTGATCGCCTTCTTCAAGAAGGCCTTGGCTGTACCTACCGCATGATTGTCGTATGAGCAAGTGGCAGACCCCGCTCGGCCATCATGTCCACCAGGTCGCGCAGACTCAGCTTGTAGCGAAGATACGAGCGCATGCAGAGAACGATCACCTCACAGTCGCAGTGTCGACCGGCGAACAACCTCTCCATGCTCCTAAGCTTGCTCATCGTCCACTTGCAGTTAGTTCAGCCAGATACTTAAACGATTCGCTTCCGCTATTTGCGCCGGAATACTCGGGCCCCGATCGCGATCGAAATCAACACGGTGACGTCGATCTTCACGGCTTCGGCGAGGTGATGGAAGCGCAAAATTTCAGGTAGACCTCAGCAGCAGTTTCCAGCAACGCTCGTTCGTTCGCCGCAGGTGCGTAGCCAGTATTCGCACTCAAGTCTGCACTAGGCCGCCCGAGAGAGTGTCTTAGGATAGCAAGGCGTGCGTTACCGCATCCCGTCACTACGATTACGGTTTCGTCATCTTTGACGAAAAATCGCGAATTTTATCGAGTTTCATTGATTATCCTAATTATTGTGTGCTCCATCGTTTCTATCGCCCCTGTCCACGGGTTCTGCATCACCTACGGCTGGCCGAAAATTGTCAGCGATAACAGTCGATTCTTGAGTGTAGCGTCGAAAGTTACGCGATATGGCGAGATTCTAAGTCGAGTTAACCAAGAGGTTTGACCGTAAGCCAGCTCGATCTAATTTGCCTCGACATCGTCGGGCAAACCCGCCCGAATCTTGCCCGGTTCGTTGGGTCTCTAAAAGACGCGACGGTCAGGCCCTTACGCCATTCATGCGCAGGCGTAAGAGCAAGAGGGTTAGAGCATCTCCCCGGTCCCCTTTATCAACGCTGCGCGTGACGTTGCGTCCTTCCAGTGGTTCTGTCGCGCTAATGCGGGAGAGGTAGTATTCGCGGCTGACAAGTGTCTCGACCCTTCTGCAGCAGGATATCAAGCTCGGCGCCGTGCTGATCGACTGCGCGCCAAAGCAGATACGGCTCGCCGCAATGTCACAAACACTTCGTCAAGGTGCCAGGTCGAACCCGGCTTGCGACGCGCAGCCTTGACGCTACGGGCGAAGCCCGCGCCGAAGGTGTGGGACCAGCGCCGGACCGTCTCATAGCTGACGATCACCCCGCGCTCGAACAGCAACTCTTCAATGTCGCGCAAGCTCAACTGAAACCGGAAATACCAACGCACGGCGCATCTGATGACCGCAGCCGGAAAACGATTTTGCATTTTTCATCACACGATTTTACGCGACCGTCCCTGCAATGTAACAACGCCACCGGAGGGCGTCGCCCGCTTTCTCTAACTTCTGCAACGAGCGGCACACTTGGAACCGCACCTTGTTGACTGTTCTTTCAGCGATCTGCGAGGAAGGACGCTCCCCCTCCTTCGCAGATCATCGCGACACCGCCGGATGGGCGACCGTGTATGCTCATATCGATTGATTGAGCGCAGCGCGCTGAGTGCGGCCGCGCCCGAGCACCGCGTATGTCAAGCCACCCACTACCAATCCGACCAACGCTTCTCCGTATTCCGGTAGCCACATGTGCACGATGACCGCCGCGATCGAGCCCAACGCCCATGCTGCGAATGCCTTGCCATGGAACGGTTCCGCGTCGTCGACTCGGCCCGCGTTGCCGAAGAACAACTGGTCCATGATCATCACGGCGCCAATCGGCGGCACGAACATGCCGAGCATGCTGAGCCAGTACGGGAACAGACTCCAGACGCCCGCAACCGCGGCCAGGCCGCCGATCAGGCCCAACACCAGCGTCATCACGCGCATGCGGCTGCCGAACAAGTGGCTGTAGCCCACTGCGCCGTTATAGAGGCAGTGTGCGCAGACCGAACCCAGGTTGACAAACACGAATATCAGCGCCAATGCCGACACCACGGGGCCATGGCCGCTCAGGAGCGGCAGGAAGTCGCCACCGTTCTGCGTCGGGTTGACCGCCGCGCCCGCCGCCACGATGACAGCGCCGAACAGAAAGGCAATGGAGTTGGCCACGGGGAAGGCCGAGAACGAAGCGATTACACCTTCCCGTCCGTTCTTCGACCAACGCGTGAAGTCGGCCGTCATGGTGCCGGCGTCCGCGAAGGTTGCAATGACAAGCGTGACTGCGCTACCGAAGCTCATTGTCCGCGCGGTTCCGGCGTACGTCATGATGCCGGACAAGCCGTGCTGTCTCGCGGCGAATCCTACGGCCACCAGACCCATGACAATAAAGAAGGGCACCGCGATCAGGCCGACGATGGAAAGCGCTCTGATGCCAAGGAACGTGATGAAGGTATAGAGCACCATCGCGAACACGATCACGGCTGTCGCGTTCCAGCCGAACGCGGTATGCACGGTCGCACCGGTCAACCCGGTCTGGAAGGCGTACCATCCGACCACGACAGTTGAGAGAAACCCGCTTGCGACGGCATAGCCCCTGGTGCCGAAAGTCGCCTTGGCCTGCATGCCGAAGTTGAGCCCGGTGGAACCCGCAATATGACTGAGGGCGCCCACATAGAGGAACAGCACGGAATTGCCGATCAGGATGGCGAGCACGCCATGGATGAAGCCCAGGTTCAGCGTGATGATGCCGCCGAACACTGCCTGTGTCAGAACCATTGGGAATCCGAACCATACGGCTGCTACCGACCTCAACGATTGTCGTCTGGAGAGCGGTACCGGTTCATGTTCGAACTCTTCGGCGAGACCGGTGTGTTCGTGGGTTGCAGCGCCAGGCGTGACAGACTGATTCATACAATTCTCCTTAGGGGACTTGCGGGAAACATCAGGGATCGGACATCAACGGCGGGCCGACGAAGATCAGGTTCCTGCGGCCGGATTTGCAATAAGGTTGGCGACGACGGGAGGCTGGATATGGCGCCAGGGCTGCGCGGCTTCGAATGCGGCGGCGGCACGCAGCACGGTGGCGTCCGCGAGATGGCGGCCTATGATCTGCATGCCAACCGGCAAGCCGTCGCTCGTAAAGCCGGCTGGTACCGATGCGGCTGGTTGACCGGTCATGTTTAGCGGGAACGTGAAGGCGAGCCACTGGGTCGTTGAGACCATCCGGCCTTCGATTTTTTCCGGGCCCTGGATATGCACGGGGAAGGGCGGCACAGCGAGCGTCGGCGTCAGGATCAGGTCGTAGTCGCGCATAAAACGCCACATCCTGTTGGTCACTTCCTTTCGCTTCAGGTTGGCGTTGGTGAAGTCCTCGGCGGTCCACGGATGAATGATCATTTCCACCAGATGCCGGGACATGCGGTCGCCATGCTGCTCGACGATTTTGCGCATGCCGACGAGGTCGGTCTCTTGCGCGACCAGCGCCCAGAAAGCCGCGAAGGGATCGGTGAAACCTGGATGCGCTATCTCGACCGTGCAGCCCAGTTCTTGTTCGAACACCTTGACAGCCCGGCCAACGACCTCCCGCACTTCCGGGTCGACCGGTGCATAGCCCCAATCCGGACTGTAGGCCACGCGCAAGCCCCGGATGCCGCCGTGCGGCGCTTCGTTCCAGTCGAAGTCGGCGGCGGGAAGGGACAGCCGGTCGCGCTCGTCGGGGCCTGAGATTACGGACAGCATCAGCGCTGCGTCGGCGACGGTGCGCGTGAGCGGACCAATGTGTTCGAGCGATTCCCAGCCCGAGAATCCCGGGTACAGTTCGTCGCGGCAGCCCGGATAGAGCGGCACGCGTCCCATCGAGGCTTTCATGCCGAAGATGCCGCTATGAGCGGCCGGGATGCGCACCGAGCCGCCGCCGTCGCTGCCGAGCGCGATCGGACACATCCCCGATACCACCGCCGCGGCTGAACCGGCGCTCGATCCCCCGGGGGTCATCGCCAGATTCCAGGGATTCCGGGTGGTTTCGAAAATCGGGTTATGACCGACGCCGCTATAGCCGAACTCGGGTACGTTGGTCTTGCCGATGACGATCGCGCCGGCCTGCTTCATGCGTTCGACGGCAACGTCGTCTTCATCCGCGATAAAGTTCTCGTAGGCGGGCGCGCCACCCGTCATGCGAATGCCGGTGGCGGAGATGAGGTCCTTGATCCCGAAGGGCACGCCGGCGAGCGGACCGGGATCGCCCCCTGCCATCACGATGCGCTCGACCGCCTCGGCCTGCTCGAGCGCCAGTTCCGGCGTGGCGGTACAAAATGCATGCACGGACGACTCGAGCGCGTCCATGCGCGCAAGTGCGGCCTTGACCACGTCGATCGCGGACAGCTCCCGGGTCCGGACTGCATGTGCAATCCGGACGGCATCCAGGTTCGAGAGTTCATCGTTTGTCAAAATGAAAGCCTCTTTTAATATTGATTAGTACAACAAATGTCAATGGCGACTCGCCGACCGCGGGCGGTCGGACGATCGTGAGCCTAGCGTTCCAGCAGGTCGACGAGCGCGGCGTTGACGAATCTGGCGTCGACAGGATTGAGACCAGCGCCGCCTGCCTGATGGCCCCAGATCGACGGGATGGGCCGGTACTCGGCGTTGCGCATCTTCGATACCTCGTACTGGCTGTCTTCAGGCGGAAAGTACAGGTCGGTTTGCCCCGGCATTACGATGGTCTTCGCCGTGATGCTCGAAAGCGCGAGATCAAAATCGCCTTTGTAGAGCGGGTTGGCGCTGATGTCGCCGTGTTGCCAGGTCCACAGCATGGCAAGCAGGTCGTTGGCATCCGTTTGCAGGAAACCGCCTTCCCAGAACGTCACAAGGAAGTCCTCGAGAGATGAATATCCGAGCTCCTTGATCTCCAGCTCCTCGCGATAGAACGCCTGCGAGAAGCCCCAGCCGGCATAGACACGACCCATTGCGCGCAGCCCCCGGGCAGGCGGCTTGTCGTAAAAACCTTCTTTCCATTCTGCATCCGCGGTGAGCGCAGCCTTGACCCCCTCGAGGAACACGAAGTTGTGCGGTGAACACCGCGCCGAGCCGCACGAGGGCAGCATGCGCTTCACCATGCTCGGATACATCGAGCCCCAGTGGTAGGCCTGTAATGCGCCCATCGACCAGCCGGTCACGAGCTCGAGTGTCTCGATGCCGAAGGTTTCGGTGACGAGCCGATGCTGCAGCTTGACGTTGTCGTATGCCGTCACGTGCGGAAAGCGGGCCTGGTTGTAGGGTGGGAGCGTATTGCTCGGCGAGCTGGACAAGCCGTTGCCCAGCATGTCCGGAACGATGATGAAATAGCGGGCGGGATCGAGTGCGAGCCCGGCGCCGATCAGCCATTCGTTGTCGGTGTGCTGGCCGCCGTACCAGGTTGGATAGACAATCGCATTGTCGCGCGCGGCATTCAAGGAGCCATGCGTCTTGTAGGAAAGCCGGGCGCCACGCAGTGTCGCGCCGGATTGCAGTACTACATCGCCCATCTCGGCAATTTCGAACATGTCTGGTTTTCTCGTCGTTTGTGAAACGCTTGCGGAAACGGAAACAAAAAAAGCCCGTCAACCAGGATGGGCCTGGTTGGCGGGCTTCATTGTCCGGCGCCTGCCCGGACTTCTTTGTCCGTGCTGGCAAGTGATCAAGGGGTGCTGCCTGTGCTTCAGCTATTGCTGGATGCATCCGACAAGCAACGCGAGGTGATAACGCAAATGTCGTGCCCACCGCCGCGAAACGCTGGTCTATCATCCACGAAAGCAAGTGCTGGCTTGGCGCAGATGGGCGCGGCGCATCTGCGCCGCGATAACGGAGCCGTCGATGCGGCGCACCACGTGCAGGCAAATGCGCACAGCGCTCGTGCATGCGATATGACAATGCACTATGAGTGTGACTATCGCCTATTGAGCCGCTACCGCTAAAAGCTCAGCGTCTCACGAGCTTTCACGATCTCCCCCGCGACGGTTTCGATCTGCTCGCGCTTGAGCATCGCCTGCGAGCGCAGCATCTGGTAAGCCTCTTCCTCCGATACGCCGCGCGTATCCATCGACGCTGGCCGCTGCCATTGCTTTGGGCCATGGCTTGCTCCATCATTCGTTGCACCGGACTGCCCCCGCGGCACGGTGAATACGAAAGTCGGTGCTGACAGAAAGAGGAGCCGTCGATGACCCGCAAGACACGCTCGCCCGCAGTGGCAGAAGTGATCGCCGTGGCGAAGCCGTCGGCGCCCTGGATGACCATGGTCCACGGCATGTCCCAAGACCGCAGGTTGTTCTACGCCCAGGTCGAAGCATTCAAAGGTCGCTTTCGGTTGCTCTTGCTCGATTTGCCCGGCCATGGCCGATCAGCTGACATAGGCGGACCTTACGGTCTGGAGGAGTTTGCCTTAAGCATAGAAGCGGCGCTGGATCAAGCCGGCGTCGGAACCTCGCATTATTGGGGAACCCACACCGGCGCCGGCGCGGGGTTGTTGCTGGCCGTGCGCCATCCTGATCGCTTCCAATCCCTCATTCTCGAAGGCGCTGTGTTACCTGGCAGGCCCCTGCCCACCGTTGTTCGAACATTGGACCGCGCTCGGGCGATTGCCCTCGAGTGCGGTATCGAACACGCACGCAAACAATGGTTCGACGATGCAGAGTGGTTCGCCGAGATGCGCCGGAATCCAGACGAGTGCCGCGCTCGGGAACATTGGGCGATGCTCTCGGAGTTCCGCGGCGACCCTTGGCTCGATTCGGAGCTCGCGCAGCCGGTGGCGCCTATCGCGGACCGACTCCCATCGCTTCGGGTTCCCACGCTGATCATGAACGGGCAGCGCGATCTCGCCGATTTCCTCGAGGTTTCGAACGACTTGGAGAAGTTGCTGCCCAATTGCCGTCGGGTGAGCATCCCGGACGGTGGCGGCTTTCCTCTATGGGAATACCCAGACCGCGTGAATGCCGAGGTCTGGAGATTTCTCGACGCCATCGCTTTGCAAGCAGGCCCGCACACGGCTTCGTAGACGATGGACAGGCACCGCACGTTGACGGGCGTTGTCGCGTTGAGGCGCTGCGACGGCCATGGGCCGCGCGTCGATCGGGCAACATGCGCGCCCGTTCTTGGCAGGTGCAATAAAAAAAGCGGCCGACGCCGCATCTCGACTGTTGCTTCGCGTCAAGCCGCTTGCTGTTTCGTGGGGCTGTAGCGGGAGAGGATCGGCACCGCCCGGATCTGTACCGGATCGTTCGGTAACCGCCGCTGATAGAGGATCCGGTCAGCGTCATCGCTGACCACTACCACACTGTTGTTCGAGTGCAGGTCGATTCCACTAAACTTGTTCATGCCGGCCTCCTGTGCGTCAAGTCGGTGGGGTTGCACCCAGACTCTACGCCAGCCGTTCTAATGGAACGGAGGCAGGCCGGCTATATGATTATCAAAACCCATGCCGCGACGTATCGCTGCGCGAGTTCGGCATCCTCACGCGCCGTCTCTTCGGTCGGCGCACATTGATAAGTTGAGACTATCGGGATGAGCTTTCGCAAAAGTATCGAATGCTAGTTTCCTGTGCAACGTTGCACCATTGGCGTGCTGAGACGCGAAGGAGTACGCGAGGTGGTGCGCACCCGGCGCTTGCGCAGGTCGTTCACGTGGCTTTTTTGCTTTGCGTGCAATGTGAGCGATCCCACTTTAATTAGGCGTTCGCAAGGATCGAAGAACCTCGCACGTACGCTGTTGCGCAAACTGGCATAGCCGTTGCTTAATAAGCCACGCTGAGGTTCGCCGTGCGCGGCGAGCATCAAACAGCACTCCCGTTGTCCGAGACAAAGGCGTCTTGGATAACACCGGCCAAAAAGGTCCGACATCAGCGCGTCTGATGCCGGACCTTTTTCGTTTTGCGATCTCACTATTGTCGGAGTTGAAGCAATGAAAAGACGTACGTTTCCAGCAGTCGGTTCGGGCTCTGCTACCGGTGCTGTGCCCCAGCTTGGGCGTGTTCTGCTCGCCACGCTCAGCGCCTGCGCTTTCGGGTTCGCTCACCCCGCTGCCGCGGCGCCGCTGC
>Ga0185299_10004090_pt1 | contig 18069 bp, 22 predicted proteins | sample PaiPotPPA55metaG_FD_128002 | JGI IMG/M metagenome (GOLD analysis project Ga0185299, IMG submission 128002) | Iron sulfur acid spring bacterial and archeal communities from Banff, Canada, to study Microbial Dark Matter (Phase II) - Paint Pots PPA... ...
GATTATGCCCGGCGCATGATCGTTGAAGGGGAAGGCAGGGCGCACGTCGCCCGGTCGCTCGGCGTCGATCCCGCGACGCTGCGGCGGGCGCTCATGAAGGGCTCAAGGGCGGTCAGCCGCGCGGCGGAATAAAATGACGAGGGAGCGTAGTTTGCAGGCTCCGGCTTAAATCTGCCCATCGCCGGACCTCCGGGTTATTCGCCAACTCGGTCCACTGAGCCAAACGCTTCGCCTCCGGGCTGTTGGCGAATGCCTGAATCGCCTGCATGAACGGGCTTTTCGATACGGCTTCAAACTTGCGGCCTAATTCCGCTGCTGGAGAGCCGAATGGGGTGGCCGTGATCGTCGAAGGGGCTCTGGCACGCGTAAGCGGTCGCGCTGCGGCCTCCTCCGCTGCGGCCCACTCTGCTTGGGGCGAAGGTGTGGTGACCGTGATCGTCTGGCCAGAGATGATATTTTGAGGGACAGGCGGAAGCGGTGGCGCTGCGGCCTTCTCCGCTGCGGCCGTCTTCGCTGCGGAGAAGGCCGCTTCTGCATGCTTTTGGTCTGCTTCCACAAGCAGTGCCGCAAGCCGTGCTTTGGCCAGCATTTCCAAGCGCGCCTGTGCGTCGGCCTGCACTTTCGCCGTGTTCGCTGCTTCCGTCCCGACCGTGATCGTGGTGTTGCCGGAGGCGTCCACGACGTTATTGGGGGGCGAGTGATGATCAACGGCGAAGGTTAGGGCCGCCCAAACCACAGCTAGGATCGCCGCCACGCTAGCAGCCGCCGCAATTTTGAGAATGTTGCGGTTCTTGTCGTTATTCAGCCAATTCCAGATCGGCCTCATTGCGCTACTCAGGTTTGCGGCGGTCCATAGCTAGTTTTCCCAGTCAGACTATGCATAGCAAGAATTCACACCATGCGCGGGGAAAAGTCCTCCCGCTCCTGCTTTTTTTGTTTAATACGAAACATCAGTTCCGCAAGGATCTATGTCGGCTGTGGCCAGTTTTGGATGGTGCGCCGCCTGTCGACTCGTCCGGTCGCGGCACGGTGCCAAAGGAGGAACCGCCGCGCCTCGTGCATCAGGCGGGCGCGTTCATCAGACCCAAGGGGATAATTGCAGCGGCGGTGAAAACACGAAACCGCTGCCTGTCTGCAAAAACCGGCATAGTCTTAGTCTTCCATGTGTCATCAGGTCCGCATGGCCTGCAAGCCGCCGCCCGCCGTCATGCCGGAGACGATAGCCCGGCGCTTTTGACCTGCGGGTCACAGCGGCTATTTCGTGGTCCGGCAGGGAAAGGGGCTTAACAGCCCCTGTGCTTGTCGCGTGAACGCGACCTGGGAAGCGCCGCGAGGCGCGTAACAGGGTGGGGGCGGCGGCAGGGCTTGCCCTGGGGCGCAAAAAAATGCGCTGCCGTCTGACCGGCCGCACCTTAAAAGGCGCAGCCGGTCGGAGGCTCCGGCGCTCAGGCCGCTTGAGAGACAGAAACCACGGTCCCCGCCTCGGGCCGCAGGCGAACCGGCTTCGGCAGCCAGCCGGTCCCGGCAGTGTGGTGCTCGGCAAGAGCCGCCAGTTCCGCCTTTTTCAGCTTCTCCCATGAGGGGGCGCAGGGCGTTCCCTTCGCCTCGGCAATGGAGTCGAGCATGGCCTGTTTGCTGATTTTGGCGAAGAAGTTGGACGCGGTGGGCGTAAACCACTGCCCCATGTCCAGCTTCAAGGCCTCTGCCAGATCGTCGGCATGGCGCAGACTGTTGGCATCCTGTCCGCCGTTTTTGGTCTGCACGGCATCGACCGTACAGGCGGCGCAGATCGCCATGAGGTCCAGAAGCGTGTCCTGCTTCTGCTCAAGGCACCAAGCCCACAGATCGGCGCAATCCCCCGGCAGACGGTCCTGCCACCTGTCGCGCTCGTCATCGAGAACGGTCATGGCCTTGCTGTCGTCGGCGTTCCTGATGACGGATTTCAGGGAATTGAGGCGTGTCGAGATTTCAAGGCAGGTGCCGCCGCCCTGATAAAACACGCTCAAAGCCAGCGCATGCACCACGGCGGCAAGGGCCACCGTGGGCGATTGCGCCAGTTCCGCCCGTATGGCGGCGGTCTTCTGCGCCGTCAGATATTCGGCAAGGGAGGCGGACAGGCCGGACGGATCGCCGGACGGCTTGCCCTGTCCCGCCGCTCCCGGCCTTGGCGCATCGGCCTTTGCCGTCAGGCCGCGCTCAATGACAAGATCGCCGTCATAGTCGAGAAACAGGATAGCGCCGCTTTCCGCCACGATTTCGGACGGGTAGAAGGCGGGGCGGTCGTCCATCCTGTCGATGCTTTCGGCAATCTCCCTGATCCGGTCGCTTGTGGCCTCGTCTTCGTCCGCTTCCTCGTCATTCATGCGGTTTTCAAGTTCGTCCAGTTCGGCGGTCAGGGCGTCATAAACTTCCTGCTCGTCGGCGGGGAGCGGCGTCAGTTCGCGGTGCTGGCTGAACCGGCTGCGCTCCTGCCAGTCGAACGAGTCCCGCAATTCGACCCACTTCCAGCCTTCGGCGGTGACGGCGGCAACGGCTTCCGCAAGCTTGTCCTGCGTCAGTTTTTGCAGCAAGTCCGCATCGAGAACGTAGCCGCTGTTATCCGTGTCGAACAAATCGCGCCTGACTTCTCCCCCTGCGTCTTCATAAGATTCGAGGCCGACGAACCGCACCCGCCTGTCGCTCGACGGAATCTCGCCCGCTGTGAGAGCGGCGCGGATGCTGTTGGGATAATGAGCGCCGTCCTGCCAGACGCGCTCCTGCGCGGCGTGGTCGTCCGACACGGCGAAGGCTTGCAATTGCTCAAGGCTCATGCGGCCTTCACGATAGACGGATAGCAGGGCAGGGGACACGCGCCCCAGCTTCATGCGTCTGGCGACAAGGCTTTCCGTCACGCCGAAACGGGCGGCAACGTCCGCAATCCCCGCGCCGTTGTCGATCAGCGCCCGGAACGCTTCAAACTGGTCGGCGGGGTGCATCGGCGCCCGCACGACATTTTCAGCGAGGCTGATTTCGGCGGCATCGGCTTCCTTGGACAGCACGGTGCAGGGAATCGGCATGTCGGAAGGGATGCTTTCCCTTTCAGCCAGCATGGACAGCGCCAGAAGCCGCCTCTGTCCCGCGATGACGGCGAATTTGCCGCGAGAGGTTTTCCTGACGACAAGGGATTGCAGCAATCCATGCGCCGCAATCGACGCGGCAAGTTCTTCCAAGCCCTCGGCAATGCCGGTTTTACGGGCATTATCTGTTGAAGCGACAAGTTTGTTCAGTGCAATGAGGTCGGTCATTTTTCAGTTTCCTTTTCGAGTTGTGATGGTGATGAAAAAACCCGGTCCCGCCGTGATTGGCGGGGCCGGGGCAGAGGATTAATGCTCTCCCGGCACGGTTTTCAGGCCGTATTTTTCGCCAAGCCAGAGGGCGAATTGCTCCGGCGTCTGGCCTTCCTCCTGCGCTCCCGCCAGCATGTCCGGCTCTATCCCGGCGTCTGACGTGTCGATGCTGAAATGCTTCATCAGTGCGGCGTCAACGCCGTTCCAGTAATCCATGAACGATTCAGGTTCCTCGCTGCTCATGCTGCACCTGCCTTCGCGTCGGCGGCGGGCCGCTCGAATTTCCGGACGATGCCGTGAAAGCCGCAGCGCCCGCAAAGGGCCGGGCTATCGGCTTCAAAGGCGTGATTGCTGTCACCGGAAGCGTCTGCATCCGTTCCGTCGCAGCAAACGCGAACCCAGACAGTCGCTTCGATGTCGATAAAGCGTTCGTCGCCGCAGTTCGGGCAGCGCATGTTAAGAAAGTCGGTCATGGTCGTTATCCTTTTTGTTGATGGTGATGAAAAAACCCGGTCCCCCGCCTTCGCCCCCGTGAAGGCGGGGGCTACGGCGTGGGGGCCGGGGCAGAGGGTTAATAGTCATGGCCTGCCGCTTCGGTGCAGGGCCAAGGCCGCGCCATAAAGCGCGGTGGCGGTCTGCAACATCGTGTCGAGGCCCATGGCCGCGCCGATAGCCTGATTGATCTCGCCTTGCCGGATGGCGTTTTCCGCGTCTTCTGCCCGCTCCAATGCGCCCGCAAGCGTCATGCGAAGGGCGGAAAGGTTGGCAAGAATGGCTGCGTTTTTGAGTGACGTATCCATGTCATGCCGCCTTTCTGGCTGCGTATTTCGCAGCGCCGGCAAGCCGGGTCCGGGCATGGCGGCAATAACGGTCTTCAATCTCAATCCCGATGTAGCGGCGGCCCGACAAAAGGGAAGCAACGGCGGTGCTGCCCGACCCTGAAAACGGGTCCAGAACGATCTCGCCCGGTTTTGAAAACGCCTCAATAAGCGGAGTCAAAATGCTGACCGCCTTTTCAGTCGGGTGCGCCTTGTTGCCGGTGTATTCCCACGGCCTCACGTCTGCGATGGGCTTTGCGGGGCGGTCGGGATTGCCCTTTATCAGCAAGTAGGCTTGCTCATGCCGGGACTGTAGAAAGCCCGTGCTTGAAGCGTAATTCTTCTGCCAGACGATATGCCCGACGGGCCGGAACCCCGCCTTGCGCCATGCGCCGAAAAATTCATCGACGCGATTCCAGCCGTAAAAGCAGACGCAAAAACTATCCGTCTTTAGAACGCGGTAGGCGTCCGAAAAGGCCGCAAGGACTCCGGCGCTGCGGCTGTCATTCGTGATCGTCTGCCCGCTCCTGTTACGATAGTTCACAAGATACGGCGGGTCGGTAACGACAAGATCGACGGATGCGCTCGGCAAGGTCTTTAAAACCTGCACGCAATCGCCTTGCACAATCTGGTTTACTGGCAATGTCATGATGCACCGCCCGCGGCCCGCATGGCTTTTTCCGCATCCACTTGCCAGTTCGGTTTCATGCCTAGTGACCTGATCCGCTCGGAAAGTTCATCATCCTGCATGGGGCGGGATGACAGGCGTTCAAGGATTTCCTGTAACAATCGACGTTCGGCGCTCGGGGGCATCTCGTCCCAAAGGTCGTATTCCTCGCCCGCCTCGTCGGTCAGCGTGAAATGGTCCGGCTCTTCGCCGTCAACGTACTCGGAGAAAATCAGCCCCTCGTCGTGATAACGCTCAAGGATTTTGGCCTTTGCCTCCTCCGGGCTGTCGGCCTTCACGTCGCCTTTGGCGGCGTATCGCTCGTCGCGAAAGGCTGTAAATTGATAGGTTTTCATGGTCGTGATCCTTTGTTTGTTGATGGTGATGAAAAAAACCCGGTCCCGCCGTGATTGGCGGGGCCGGGGCAGAAGGTTAATCGGCGGTCGTTATTTTGCAGCCGTCCGCGCAAAGCCAGTTTTTGCCGGACTGGACATACAGGCCGCTTTTCGTGGCCCGGAACATATCGGCATGTTTGGCCGTGTAACGGGTTTGCTTGGTGTAGGTCGTCAGGCAGACGGTTTTTCCGGCAGCAAAGGCCTTGTTGATAAAGGCCAGTCTTTTTCTGGCACATGCCAGTCTGGCAAAACGCCCGGCTTGCATGTCGTCGTTGGTCATTGTTTTCACTGCCTTTTCTTCCTTCCTTAATTGCTAAAAAGGTTGCGCATGCAACCTTGCTAGCCCAGCGGCAATAAGCGTAGGAAGGCGGTCAAGGCCGGTTATGCCGGAGGGGGATCACCCACCCGGAGGGCGGCGCAGCCGTCTTGCAGCCCGCCACTTCGCGGGCGAAAGATGGGGATACCGGCATAACCGCCCGCAGGGTTTAGCCTTGACGGCCGGGGGCGCAGCCCCGCTTCAAACGGGACAAAGCCAGCCGTCAGGCTGACCAATCCCCTGCCCTTTCCTTGCGTGATGGATCGTTACCCGGATGGGCGAAGACGCCGCTCTGCGGCTTCGGGCGCTCTTGCGCCTAGAGCCAGGCCCGTTAGGGACACGCCCAAAAAACCGCCTGAAAACGGTCCTGTCGGCGCTGTTGCGCAGGTCAGATACCAAAGTGCTCCCTGACGCGCCGCTGCCGGACAAGAATTCGAGGGCAAAAAAAGGGGCCGCCGTCAGGCGGCCCCGTGCCGGGCGGCATCAGCCTTGCAGCCCGGTGAGATACGCCGCAGCCTCGGAGGCTTTCGACGCGGCGGTGAAGATCGCTTTCTTGTCTTCCTTCATGACGGACAGCCAATGGGCGAGATATTGCGCATGATCGGCGCGCGGCTCGTCGGTGATCCGCAGATCCGCGCAGAGGAAAGCGGCGCCGAGCTCGGCGACAAGCTCCTCCATCGCATACGCATGATCGCCGAAGCGTTTTCCAAGCTGGCGGTTGCAGCGGGACTCGGCCGAAGTCCAGTGCGTGAGCTCGTGGCAGAGGGTCGAATAGTAGGATTCCGCCGGCGAGCTGGTGGATGAGCCTATGAAGGCTTCACGCGGGGGAAGCTGAATGCTGTCCGTCGACGGCCGATAGAAGGCGCGGGGGCCGCCGTGGTCGATCCGCGCGCCGGTCGCGGCGACGAAGGCCTCGGCCTGCTCGATCGGCGTCATGGTGACGACGGGCGCGTCGATCGCCGGCGGTTGATAGCCGTCCACCTGCTCGGCGGCGAATACCGGCGTGGCGCGGGCAAACAGGCGGGTTTCAGTCTCGCCCTCACCGGTCTCGGGGGCGACCTCAAGCTCCTTGTAGAACACGACGAAGGCGGCTTTCTCGCCCTTGCGGACTTGTGCGCCAGCCTCGGCCCATTGGCGGTAAGTGCCCCATGTGCCGGAACTGTAGCCGGATACCTCGGCATAAGCCCACAGGGCGACGACGTTGACGCCGCGATAGGCTTTCTTCGAGGCGATGTTGACCGGGCGCATGATGTTGCCCGTGCCGCGATGCCAGGGAAGGCGAAACTCTCCGGCGCCGCGCTCGATGGCGGCGACGATCCTGTCGGTGATGTGCTGGTGAATGTCGAAGCGTTCTTTTGTCATGGTCGTTCCCCTTTGCTTGCGGGCCGCGCGATTGCGGCCTCGTGGGGCAAAAGGGACCGGGACCATTGGACGAGGGATCAAACGCCGCGCGCCAGCGCGCCGCCATGCGGGGCGGAGCTGCACAAGCGAAGTGCGGAAGCGAGCCGCGTTGATCCGGAGACGGGACCGGTCACAGTCCCCACATTAGAGGCCGTCTGCGCGACCGCCTGCGGGGAACGGCTCAAGGGAAGGATGCGGAGATATTCAGCGACAGCGTCAGGGAGTCACGAAGGCCTGACCGGGTGAGCTATCCGCGCGGGAGTTTTATCCGCTGACCGGAACAAGCGACGAAATTCGCGCGGCAAACAAAGCAGCCAGGCTCGTCATAACGCCGGAAAATGCCGGCGACTATCTCCGGTTTTTCATGACATTCCTGCGGACAGGTGAAGGAGAGTTCTTCAAGGTGATCGAGTCCCTAAGCGGCTACGCGTTGGTCGACGACGAGAAGCCGGAACAACGGAAACCGGAAGACATGCGCCTTGTCTGCGATGGCGTAAACGCTGAGGACGACGCCTTCGCTTTCCGTGGCTATGTGGCCTATGCAAACGAGCTGTTCGGCGTATCGATGCGCGTCCACAAGAATGGCGATGTCGAGATGCTGGACGATGATCCGCTCGGGAGGATCGTCCGGCTTCACTGAGCCGGAACGTAACCCCTCCTCGCTTACGATGCTCGGCGTACGACAAGCTTGTTCGGCGAGCCATCAACGGGGATGCCGGGCGGGCGGGTTTCGCAACCGGCGGGGCTCGCCCCAAGAGGCGGACGACAAGGAGAAAGGCCGCCTGGCGGCGGCCTGTTCCCTCCGGTCAATACTCGCTCGGCAGCAAGATGGTTTTGTTCAGGAAATACAGGGCGATCTCCGCAAGCGGGAAATCCGTGTATTCGATGGCCTTGGTGAACACGACGCCGCCGTTGCCGTCTTCGCAAGCGAGCGTGGCGGTGTGGTCGGGATTCACGTTGAGTTTCCAGCTCTGAAACTCCTCGGCTGCAAGGAGCTTGTCGAAACGCTGCGCGAAGGCGATTTCATCGATCAGCCAATAGGCCCCGGCTGTCTCGGCGACATACTTCACGCCGTCGGTGTAAAGAACGTCGCGCACCATCGCGTGACGATGCCAGTGCTCGCTGCCGGTGAACTGGATCAGGTCGGCTCTGGTGAGTGTTTTCGTATCGGTCATGGTCGTTCTCCTTTGCTTGGCGAACCGCGCGATTGCGGCCTCGTGGGGCAAAAGGGACCGGGACCATTGGGCGACGGATCAAACGCCGCGCGTCAGCGCGCCGCGAAGCGGGGCGGAGCTGCACAAGCGCAGCGCGGAAGCGAGCCGCGTTGATCCGGAGGCGGGACCGGTCACAGTCCCCGCATGAGAGGCCGTCTGCGAGGACCAGCAGCGCGACGTGGATAGATGGCATTCGCAAGTTGAATTAGATTTCGCATCAAAAACTATTCAGCATCATTCGGCCCTTCAGGTTCATCGCCTGCGCTGTCTTGTCGCGCCACGCTGTCTTGAACTGCTGCGGGGAATGAAAGTTCAATCGGTTCATTTTTGGGTCTGAACCATAGCTCGCGAATTGCAGCGTCATCGCTCTTAGGCCGCGGATTTACGTCTCTTACTCTAAATGTAGTGGGAAGATTGACGGCGTTGCCGAAGATCAGAGCGTGCTGCTTTGGAAGGGATGGCAGACGCTTCATTACGCTTTCGGAAACGAAGGGCGTCATCTGGCGAATGTGCGAGAGATCGTCCGGGTTCTGTATGCGGTGGACTACGAAATTGGAGCACTGCGACAAAACCGTCTTGGAAAGCTCGCTGGGACGCTGCGACGCGACCATGAGAAACATCCCGTATTTACGGCCTTCCTTGGCAATCCGCTCGAATATTCGACTCGCGTCGATGGCGTACCGCGAAGGATGCTCGGCAACGTAGCGATGGGCCTATTCGAGAATTAGATTAACCGGCAGGCGATTTCGTGGCTCCGCTCTTCGTAGACGATCGAAGACCAACCGGGCCATCACAGCAGAAGCAACTTCTACTACTTCATCGGCTGCTTCGTTCATATCTAGAATGATGACCTGTTGATCTTTTTGAAAGTGACCATCGCGCCTCGCTAATCCGAGAAAACTCTCGACGAAAAGTTCGAGGTGCCTCTCTTTGTCTTGCAGGTCATCTGCCGGCACTCTCAAGAATGCGAACTCCTCGCGCTCCTTGATCCATTTAAAGCGCGTCAGCATCTGCGCGCAATAGTCTCTGATCTGTCTATTCCCATGCGCTTCTTCATAGAGAAGCGCGAGATCAAGAGCACAGCCCATATCCTCAAATTTGAACTCTGAATGCGCATAGCTAGGAAGCGCTACATCCTCAAGGATGCAGCCTTTCAGAAGCGTTGTCAGGCCTTCGGTATCTGCCATTGCGCCATAGCTTATCGCAACCATGTCGCGCACGGCGCCAATGTGTAGGCGAGCGGTTGAAAACGTGGACAGCAGCGCCGTTATGCGATCTTTTTTGGTGGGGCTTCCTGCCTCGCTCTGCAAGATGAAGAGGATGCACGATGCCAGAATATGATTCCGAATTTCATCACGCTGCCCGTCACGATTCGCTGAGAATAAGATGGACAACCCGAGCGCGGTCCGGAGCACGGGTTGCTGCGTTCTTTCGCTCGCCCGGAGAAGCAATTCCCATTCTTCGACAGACATGAACCAGTGCGGAAGCCGGAACACGGCTGTTGTTTCAGCCTCATCCAGCGGCGCTGGAGCAGCATCGCCTGGGTTCGCGGATATGCGCATGTAAAGCCGGCTGATCGTGTACGGGAGCTGTGCGAACGCTCTTCGATACTCGCCGTTCACGTCAAGAAGAACGAACGTCGCGCCGCGCGCAATGTACTCGCTTTTCTTTTCAAATAGCGACTGGAGAACAGTAGCGACCGTGCACGATTTGCCGCTCCCCGTATTGCCCAAAACCGCCACATGGCCACCGAAAAATTCATCGACGCGCACTTTTACATCGTAACCCTGAAACACCACGGACGTTCCGATGGTCAGCGCCTTTAGGCGGGTGATTGAACCACCGCTTTCTGGTGGTACTGACTCTTCCCAGCCTGCCACCTCAAAGATACGGTCGAGTTCGTCATCCAGAGTATAAAGCGCGTCTGCGTACAAGGATGGAAAGGTGGAAACGCCAAATCGGAAGTTGCCATCGCGCTTTTGCGGCAGCATGCCGACCGGAATGAGATCGAGGAACTTCGCCGAATATGCCTTGTCGAGGTCGCTTCCCTCGCCACGAGAGGGCCGGGTCGCTGTTGGGTCCTTTTCACGCAATCCCACGACTTCGGCGACAACGTACTCGGCTTGGACCGGAATCATCACAAATGAGCCGAGACGCGCGACATAATGAATGTCGTCAAACCCTACGACAGTGAAGTTGTCACTGCCGCGATGAAGCTCCACGACGAGCCGGTCGGCGGAGACAGACACTACTTTGCCAATCGCCCTACGCCGATCGTCAGATGTCATCGCCGTCGTCTTTCATGTCGGCATTTTGAGTTTTGGCCATCATAGTATGAAGGACCTTGGCGATGGCGGTATCCACCTTGTCGCCAGGCGGCTCAGGCATGAATTTCTCGACAAACGTATCGAAATAGTGCGCGCTCCGTGCGTCGGATGGTCCGCCACCTCCAATGATCCAGATGCGCGGATCGTCAAGCGCGCGAAGCTGCGAAACAACACCCGGAGAATCTGGGGCCGCAAAGGCGACGACACGGAAGGTGGGAATCGTCAGCGCCTGAAAAATGATGTTGTTGATGTGTTCGTCGCCGAAACTGTAACCAAGAACAAACAGCACGCTTTGGTCTCTGACAATGTGGGCGTGGAATTCCCGGAAAAGATCGGAATATGGAGACGCTAAGCTCGTATTCTGCTTCGCCGGAGTTGGGTAGATCATGACGCGATCTGCGGCGTCCGCAGAAGCATGTTGTATCTCGCGGATAGGGAACAGGCCTTTGTTCTCTTCGAGCCAGTTTACCGATCCGTGAAGTTTGCAGAGATAGACAAAATTATCGACGGCTGTCCATTTTCTGCTGGAAATATCCAATTGTTCCGCCAGTGAATAGCGGAAAGTGGACGGGTTGAACCGCCGCTCCACAATCCCTGAGAATCCATTGCAGTAAGGAATTCCCACGCGGTCCATAGCCGTTTCATTGAAGAGGTCGTAGTTCGTTGTGAAAACCCAAGGTCGAGGGAGAGCACGGTCACGATAGATCAGCTTGCGGTAGAAGGCCTGGTAGAGGTTAGAGACCGTCTCGTCGCCTTCGGAAAAGGCACCCGCTGTACATGTCCGCAGGATGTAACGAGTAATCTTTTTTGTCACCGCGCGAACGGTATCGGACGCTCCGCTCAGTTGTTCATTGCTGCTGCGATTCAGGACGAAGTCGAAGCTATAGAGCACCTCCATCAGGCGCTCAAGATTCTGGGAGTATCTTTCGTCACTGACATTTAGGCCAAGTGCACTCTGAAGAGTGTTCCGCTCCGTTTCGGTTGCGAGATAGTTGTCGCCCGCAGGACCCACCGCGCCGATGAACATCTGGGCCATGGGCTTCATTGTGGGGACGCCAACTTGACGATTCTCGATCTGATAGGAAGAACAACCTGATCCGAGCAAGAATGCTACATTCTTTGCATTCATGGCGTCGTTCAGATGTTCGCGGACCTTGGCCGCCGCCTGTTCCCACTCGAATGCCTTTCCATCCTTAGAAGCAACGATGTCTTCAGCACCTTTGAGGAAGGAGAAGCGACTCTCTCTGGGACCGCGTTCTCGTGGGGCTGCTTCAGCAGCAACCGGAGCTTCTATTTCAGCCATCAGGCACCTCTTCGTCCGAGGTGAACCTCGATGACGCCATTCTTTCTGTGACGATCGAGAAATTCGCGCATGGAGCGACGAATTAGCCAAGAGGCGCTGACATCGCTCCGGCGGGCCATCCGGTCGATCGCTTCATAGTCTTCTGGGTCGACGGTAACGGTAACCCTCTTCATCGGTCGGGGCTTTTTCCGATTTGCCATAATTATCATACCTGTGATGCATAATTTCGTATCACCCTACAATATTTGTAGCGACAAGGACCAGTTGCATTATGAGCTGCGAAAGAAAACTCTCGGGATATACGATTGATGCCCGCGGTCCAGATCGGGCAAACGGCACCTCTGACGATCAGCCTTCGCTTAGCCGGTTCTGCTCATCGTAATCGTGTTGGTAGTGCCCGGCGTTATGCTTCCGACGAGCAAGCCAGAAACACCACTCGGGAGGCGCCAGCGCTCGCCGGCGGGCCTTCTCTAGGCGATCCAGATACGGGCTTGCCTCGGCCTGGAATTCCGGAAACGGCCGCTGCGACGCAATCGTCGCGGCCTGCCGAAAGCGGTCTCTCAGGTTAGTGAATTCCCCCGCGAGCGTTTCATAGTCCTCAATCGCCTTGTCCACCTTCGACGCGCGATAGGCCGGCGGGATCACCGTCGCCAGCAAGGCGAACACAGCAGCCCAAACCGGCGAGGTTTGCGCGACGATCTTCCATGTGGCCAGCGCGCCAAACACAACGGGCGCGACGAGACACGTGGCCCTGACCCAACGCAGGCAACGCAGCCAGATAATGAAGGACGTGGAGGTATAGGCGCTGTTTTCAGACTGCCGTTGGCATTCGTCGATCAGGGCCTGCGTTGGGGTTATGTCGTTCACGAGATGATCATTGGGATAGCGGTGCCAAAAATCTCCTGCCAGGCTTGGCCGGCAGGCGTTTCGCAATTGTCTCGCTCGTAGATGCAGGCCGTAATCGCATATCTGGAGGCCGTCTGTGCACGGCTCAACCATTCACTTCCGAGCGACACTTGCTCGCCAGTACCGGGCATCACAATATACGTGTTCGCGCGCCAAGTTAGATAAGCAAGAAAGTCGCGCACCATCCAATCGTAATAGAACACGTCCTGATAGCTGTATGACCAAACTTGCAGGAACTCGATGACAAGGCGCTCCAATTGGAAAGATTTCAGTGGTACATTTCGCTCGCGCTGCCACTGCTTGATCATGCGGGCAAGGGCTCGGGTGTTGCCGTTCCAGCGGCTATTCGAAGCAGCGAGATCGGCAGCCTCGGCTTCGGCTGTCGATGTGATGTACCGACCCTGATTGTGGGTGTCGCAAACAATGATGCTACCGTCGCCACACCGGAAGCCGGGCGACACCTCGACCGGGATCGTGTTGAACGGAATGACGACGACCTGGCCGTCTCCCCGCATAGTGGTCTGGCTATAAGTCGCGGCGAGGATATTCTTCACTTCCTGTAGCAGCTGCGACTGCCGGTTGCCGTAGCGGCCCTGATATTGGTGGTACACGCTTGGCGGCAGCAAAAAGAGAATGTCGATGTCCTGCGAGGGACGGACGCGGGTCAACTTGCCCCACGAACCAATCAGCATGCTATTAGCGGTTTCAGACGAATGCCCCCAATAGGCACGGTTGAGACATGCACGTACACCGGCGTGCTTCGTCTCGCCGTCTATACGCTGCGATTCAGTGATGGCTAGATTTTCAATAAGTTTGGTAAAGCGGCGACGGACAAAGTGCCAAGATAGCGAGACAGGAACAGGAGCTGCGAGGAGAGAAAGAGCGCCAAGACCAGAAGGGTTCCGAATACCCCCGAGCAACGACCCCAAACTATTTGTCGGTGGCGGCGATGGCGGCATGAGATCATTGCGGGTGGGTATATAAAAGCCCATCGTTCCAAACCCTACATATAGTCGAAAAATAGCATCAAACCCCCACCATATAGTAAAGCCTTGCTACAGTTCAAGGGTCTACGCCATGGCAAGGGCACCATGGCAAGGCGGGCGCAAAACAAGGGCCGCCCGAAGGCGGCCCCGGACCGAGCGGCATCAGTCTCGGTCTTGACGATGCGCGCTCATGGATCGTCATCGCCGAAGGCAATGAATTCGTGTGGCCTGGCTATGATCTGAGGAAAGTGCCGAAGACGACAGCTATGAATTCGGTTTCCTCCCGCCCCGTTTGTTCAATCAGGTCCCCGACGGGTTCATTGCGTTTCATAAGGCCGGGCAAACAAAAACAACGTCCCGCACATGACGACGCGCTGCGGGGGCTGGCAGGGACGATGGCATCTCCCCAGATAATGTGCATCCGGGCGAAGGCAGATATTGTGGAGAAGCCCAAGCCGGAGCTATCGCACTGAAAGGGTTGGACATCATGGATACCCAGACACTTCTCATCATTATTATTCTTGTTCTCCTCCTTGGCGGAGGCGGCTGGTACGGCCGGGGACGCTGGTTTTAGGCGGCAGCCAGGGTGCCCGTCGCGGATCATGTTGGAATTTAATGACATGGCTCGGGAAGGTCGTCGGTCCGGACTTCAAGGCTAAAATGGAATGTCGTCGTCGATGATGTCGCTCAGCTCCGGTTTCGGAAGCCGCTTTGGCGGCGGCTCGATTTTTTTGCGCTCGCTCCAAGGTGGCAGTGCGTCCTTCCACTTGCTCGCTTTATCAAGCCAGCCCAAAACGCGATCGATACTCTGTTGCAAGGGCTTGAGTTCGTCATTTATCTCACGCGCCGTCCGAGCCACATCCAAAGCAAAGGCATAGAATGCCTCAGTTCTGGTCCTATTGCGGTCGATTTCTGCCGCGAACGAATTGAGCTTATTGAAGAGGGCATCTCTCTTGCTTTCCGGTAATTTGAGTTCGTTCAGTTTTTCCCGGATTTTTTCGATTAATGTATGGATAGCCGATCTCGCCGCTGCATCGAGTATGATGATGGTGCTGGCACCCGTCTTCATGCGGCGTGCCGCCTCCATCATGATCTTTTGAGATGCAATCTCCGCATGTCGCCGGAAATCCTGAAAAAAATCACTGAACTTGGAATCATTGTTAGGTGGATTCCGAAATTCCGTGAGAATTCCGAGACTATGTACTTCGTCAAACGCTAGCAGCGTATCAACGTACTGGCGCTCACAATAGAACGACCCGTTACGGTTATCTTCCCACGCCTGTTCCAGAGATTTGTACTTACGCCTTTGAAGTGCCGCGAAAGCCTGTTCCGGGTCATCCGGCAATTCTATATATTCGTTTTCATCTTCCATGTGTTTTGCTCTTAAGTTTTGCTTTCCGTAAAAAGATTTTTCTGGAAGCCCTCCAAGGGGGGTCATCGCAGAATCTTCCCAAAATCGTACGCTAAGGGCAGTCCCGCAATCTGCCCCTGCCGGAGCCTTGGCGACTCTTGCTATTTCACAATGCGTAAGTGCGGTGTCTTGGCTTCCTGCGTCATAGTCAGCCCATATAACGACACCAGCTCGGGGGGCTGCACATGCAAAAGGCTCGCGAGATCGGCAATAGAATAGCCAAGCTGTCGAATATGAGCCTCGATCAGCTCCGGCAGAACCGTTGCTGTTTCGACCGGGAAATCCAATTCTGGCGGTTCGCTCTGGCGGATTTTTGCCATGCTGAATTGCTGCCAGAGGTAGCGTTCTTGATTATAGGCAAGCAAGCCGATCGAGCGCGCCCTCATCAGTAGAGACGCCATCGAAACTCGCCAAACCGGCTTTAGCTCCGCAAGCAACCGCAGGTCGATGCGTCGTGCAAAGTAGGGCCGAATTTCACGCGCCGGCATTAAAAATGCGCTCGCAAACTCGTTCGCTTCCTGCTCCATGTTCTGTGTCGGTTGGCTGTGATGCATCACCAGATGTCCCAACTCATGCGCAAGGGTGAAGCGCATTCGGTCGGCGGACTGGTCTATGTTGAGAACGACGAGCGGCGGCAAACCTGGCGCGCGGAAGGTCACGCCATCAACCGCTGACCCGCCAAGCGTTGAATGCACCACCACAACACCGGCCGCTTCCATGGTGCGGGTGAGGTTGCGCACTGGCCCTGCGGGCATCTGCCACTGAGCACGCACCAGTCCGGCGATGCGCTCAGTGTCACTCTTGAAGTCATCAACCGGAAGCTTCGGGAGCTGATGTGTTGCTTCGATTTCGACAGATCGGAGCAACCGACGAAGATGCATCAAGCGCAGATTCAGCTCGGCTATGATCTGATCCATTTCGCGCGCAGAAACATTCGCCTTTCTACGCCACATCGGATGCACGCTTACGGGTGCACCTAGAATCGGGTCAGGTTGAGTAAAAAAGGTCCGGGGGAAGTCGTAGGCCGCTGCGGCGCGATCAAGAATATCATCCGTAAGGCTGGCAAGCTGGTTTTCAAACCGTGAGAGCATAGCCTGGCTGACCCCCAGCTTGGTGGCAGCTTCACCTTGCTGGAATCCTCTTAGCTGCCGCGCTGTGCGTAGCATGTCGGCGTTGCCCACGATCATCATAGCTCACTCGCCAGTCTCTTCTTTTGTATCGTCGTCAGCCTTACGAACCTTGATCCGAACACCACGTTCCGGTTCGGAGCTGCGCGCCGAGGGCAACGAAATGACATCGGCTGTAGCGGCCGGAGCGATGACATAATCCCAAAGGAGCTCGTCGCCATCACGGGCGACCACAACGACCCGGTCAATCTGGGTCTGCAAGCGGTTGAGCAAGTAAACAACTTCGATCTTGTGGACGTTCGGGATACCGGGCAGATCATGCTGCTGCTCAATGAATCCCAGGGAGGCTTGCGTCGGGATATTGGACCCGAACCCTCGATCATCGGCCTTTTTTAACCGCAGCAACACCTGATCGGCGACGAGGAATTTTGCTGTTTCGTCGCGGCGGATCACGCGCACTGCGGTATCGCCCGTCCAGGCAGAAATGGCGCGGTGTACCATGAAGTCGTGAACGAGACAGGCTCGACTGCGGCCGGGAAACAGCAAACGGCCGCCTAAATTTAACTCTTGGTAGTCGCCCCATGCCCCATGGACCGCCTGAAAAATGGCGTCCTCGTAAGGCTGCAATACCCTGCGCACCACATCTTCGTCAGCTCGAATCATTTCTCGTTCCCTTCTGCGACAAATTGTAGGAGGGAAGATTTGCAAAATCAACTGAAATTTTGCACAACTCTATTCAGGCGCGTCTCTCGAAAGCGAGATTGCAGGGATCGAGGGAGTCCAAAGCGCCCACCACCAACCGACAGGCACATGATCGATTAACCACCGAATCGTAACCTTTTCAGGCGCACTAAGCCCTTCTGGGGCTGATGGTGGGATTGGCCGCCCTCCAGTCGAGTCGCCCGTCGGATTGGCGCTTGCCAACGCGGCCTCCTCTATGGGCACGTACGCAATCATCTTCTCGATGTGAGACCGGAGAAATGAAACGCCGTAAGCTCTCAAGTGTAGGAGCTGGTTAATCCAAGTCTCAAAATCACCGGTCTTCCAATTTTGTTGAAGCGCGGCATGGCGCCCACCAAAACTCCGCTGGAACTTCGACATCATCGGAAATCTGTTTGTCTCGCATGAACCGCTCCGCTCGCGCCCTTATCATGCCATCGTTGGCGCGTGCGCAAATAGCGAAGTTTGCTCCGCTTGGCATTGTGTCCTTTAGCAAGGCTAGCGCACCTGCGGCGGTGATCCACTCTTCCTTATCTTCTTTGGGGTGTTCGTTGGCACTCATCCCTGTCCCCTACTAAGTGTCCTGGACCACCATGCGGCGGACGATATGGCGATCGTCGAGCTGTTCGGGATCGATCGTCCAGCCGCGTTCCTCGGCATTGCGAAGGATCGTCCTGCGGATCGCCGCTATGCGGGCGATCAGCGGGGATACGTAATCGATGAAGGTGACGAGGGCCTGAGCCTCGGCCATGGCTGTGATGACCTGATCGGAAAGGTAATCGACGAGGCTTACGAGAAAGTGGCCGGAGCCCATGGCGGGGTCGCAGATTTTGAGCTCAAGAAGGCGCTCGGCCGGATCGTTGCCTTCAAGAATTCCAAGGCGGTGGTCTTCGGGCTGGTTATTCGCCTCAAGCTCGCGCGCCTTCGCCGCAAACGTCTCGACCCGCGCCGCTGCGAGCGGATCGACGGTTTCGCGGATGATAAGGCCGACAAGATCGCCCGGCGTGTAGTAGCTGCCCGATCCCTTGCGGGCGAAGACGTTCGGCCTGATGCTGATCTCCGCGCCCTCGCGGATGACTTCGTGCTCAAGCAGGCGTTCATAGATCGAGCCGAGCTGCTGAACGCTCAGGTCGCGGTAGTTGATGTATTTGC
>Ga0185299_10004092_pt1 | contig 18060 bp, 13 predicted proteins | sample PaiPotPPA55metaG_FD_128002 | JGI IMG/M metagenome (GOLD analysis project Ga0185299, IMG submission 128002) | Iron sulfur acid spring bacterial and archeal communities from Banff, Canada, to study Microbial Dark Matter (Phase II) - Paint Pots PPA... ...
ATCAGCCGGCCGCGCCTCGTTCCCCCCGCACGCGCAGTCTCGTCAGCGTGCGTTGTCGGTACGCGAGCGACCGACAACGGACCGAAGCCGCCGCCCAAAAATGTCGGACTTACGACCGACGCGAATGGCGCTTCATGGCCGACGGCTGCCTGTGGGAGCTAGCGCCGCAAAGCTGCCCTTCACCGAAACGCGCAGCTGACCCGACGGCCGCTTTCGGCAAACATTGAGTACCGCGGCTCGCGGCCACAAACCGCCGTTCACATCCGTCGTCGGTCGGACGTTCAAACGTCGGCTCCGCCCCGTAACCGGCCATCCAATCGTAAAGGACGAACGCTCGTTCATCGGCCTTAACAGACGTTGAGGCGGCCTGGGTTCTACGTCAGCAATGCGGCAGATTGCTGACGTAGACGGCATCGAGCAGCCGGACGGCAGCTTCCTGCATCGGCGAACTCACACTCCCGACCCACTGCAGCCGTTCGATCCAGCGCTGCCTCGACGGCAGCTTTCAAGGTACAGCGGCCATTCGCTTGAGCAAGTCGGACAACGGGTGATCGGCCATACCTGACACTCAGGTGCCGGCATCGGTGAGGCGGCTTCGGGTCGCTTTTCCGACATTCGCATTTCGGCAGCCGCGAATTTCAGTTATCACTTCAAGCGAACGCGTACTTACGACCCGCTTGAGCCACTCAGAAACGACTTGCTATCGTCCTCCCGAACCGACATGAGACGGTCGCGGATGACATGTAGACCTCCCGCTCGGCGGCCGAAGCGGGCATTGCCGAACAAACGATCTACCGGGACAGTTTTCGTCAATTCCCAGTGGCTGCGCGGTTTGACACACTCTGGGCCAGAACCCGTCGTTGCGTAAGCGTCAAGGGCAGACGTTCGAACGTCCGCTGCATGCGTTGGAGCGATCGCACATCTGAACGATCTGTAGCATCGCATCTCGGCACACCTACGCCGATTTGGTCAGTCCGTCAACCCCTTGAGTCTTGAGGTGTCTTCAATTTTGGCGCGGAAACAGGGTTAAGGTCGTCTAGGCCTGACGGAGCTTTCCCTTGCGGCCCGAATAAAAGACGAGAGTCAGTCACTCGTTGTTGTTCTCCGTTCAGCCTTCCCGCCCCGCAATTGACATTCCGATCTTGTGTACTATCTTAATTTGTAGGTCCAAGAAATTTATCTTCGGATTCCAAACGAAATGGAGTTTCATAAGAGTTAAACCAGAAAGCGGGAGGATGTATGTCAAATGAGAAACAAGAAGACGGTCAATCCGGAGGGTTCCATTTCGGCGCTATTGGCGGAAGCGTTACTCAGACAGCCGGCGGCGATATTGTGGGCCGTGACAAGATCACCCACTACCACGAACTTCCGCACGAGAAACAATTGGAAGTTCAATCCGACCTCTTGTTGCTGCGCAATCAGTTGAAAGTGCTCGCCGATATGATCTCGGCCGACCAGTTGAAGACTTCCACGGAACTGGCGGACGTCCGCCACGAGGTTTCCGCACGTCTGTCTGAACTCGACAAGGTAGACTCTGCGTTGAATAGCAAGGCGGAAGACCCATCGACCGAAAGGCTGGATGTCGGACAATATCTTAATAAAGCAACTGAAACATTGAATAGGGTTAGCAACATAACGACCGCTACCACATCGCTGGCTTCCAAAATCGCTTCGATTGCGTCGCAGGCGCTACCGTATATCGTTTCGTTGAAGGCATTACTGGGTCTCTGAGGGCCGTTGCGATGAATTCGGGCGACCGTCTCGGGCCTTTGAACTTTGGCGACGTTGCCGGGGACGTCACGATCGAGGCTGGCGGCGACATCATCGCGGGCAACAAGATCATTGTCCACCAGATCGTCAGCGCGGCTATCCGCCCAGCCAATACTAAAGCACCTTATAAATTTTTGGCATACTACAACATAGTAGACCGTGATCTATTCTTCGGGCGTAAAGACGACATCACACAGATCGTACAACTGCTTGTCAGTCACGAATTGGTATTCCTGAGCGGGCCCTCCGGCTGCGGAAAGACATCGCTCGTGAACGCCGGTCTGATACCTGCCGTTTCGGAAAAGGACTATTTTTTCGTCGCCTTCCGCGATTATGAGCAGCCTGCCTCAATTCTGCGCAAGATTCTTGCGCCGAACCTTCATTTCACTCTCCGCTCGGTACAGGGCCCCGATCTCATCGCAAGTAGGCAAGCGAGCCGTCTGGTACTTATCTTCGACCAGTTCGAAAGGTTCATCGTGTCTGCGCCAGCGGAGGAGCGTCGTGAGTTCGTCGCTTTGCTCGCCGAGCAATTGAAGACCCGTGCGGCGAAGATATTGATTACTGTACGTGAAGACTTTCTGGGCCCGCTTCTTTCGGAGTTCCAGAGTCCGTATCCAGACGCGTTGCAACAACGCGGCTTGTATGTGCTACGGCCGTTGGAAGATAGGGCTGCGCGTGAGGCAATCATTCAGCCTATCAAGAGCATCCCCAAGATCGGATACGACGTGGTTTTCGTCGACCGCGTTCTCATTCCTGACCTCATGAAAAGCACATCGGTCGGGGATGCAGTGCAAGCGGTGCAACTTCAGATCGTCTGCAATCAGTTGTACACACAGGCTTTGGAGCAGCTCGCCAGTTCCAACGATGAGCAATCGGTCAATATAGGCAACGAGCTTTATAGCGCGGCAGGTGGTGTGGAAGGCATTCTGCGCAACTACCTCAATCAGGCGATGACGCGCGCCATCCCTGAAGCGGACACGGCCGATGCGCGTGGTGTCCTCAAGACGATGGTCGGATCGAGCGGCACGCGCCGGTTCCTGACGGTGGCGGAAATTTCTGTGCAACTATCCGACCTTGAAAAAAGCAAGGTCCAGTCGATCGTTTATCACCTTCTCGAAGCTAGGCTGGTCGAGCAAAGGCAGTCGGAAGGTCATCCGGACACGCGCTATGCGCCGTCCAGCGAATATCTGGTCCCGGAAATTCGAAGCTGGTATGACGAGCGGGAACTTCAGAAGAAGAGGTCTCGCGAAACGTTGGAGCGCGGACTCGAGGAATATCGAAGCAACAGCTCCTTGCTGAATCGCAGGCAGGTCGATCTTATCCGAGCATGGCTTGCAGCGTCGGAATTGAAGCCGGAGGAGCGGGAACTTCTTGATAAGAGCGAAGCTTGGGTGAGCAGGCAAGAACGTGAAGAGGCGGAGCGCTCAGCATTGCTAGCTTCGAGGAAAAAACTCATCATGAGGCTGGCGATTACCGTCGGCGCGGTATCACTCTGCTTCGGCGCGGGCGCCGGTTATGAAGCGATCGATGCAAAGCGTCAGGCCATTCGAGCTGAACTCCAAGTCCGGCTCGCGCGATCCAACCTTTTCGCACAAGCGGCCAAGGATTCCGCGAACGAGAGCCCGGAAACCGCAGTGCTCTATGCTGCAGAGGCTGTACGACTAGCCGACGGCGACATCGGACAGACGAGCCGCGCCTCCGAGCGATTAAGGGCTGCGCTCGAACGGGTGTCCGGCTCTGCTCTGCGTGGCTATGATCATTTCCAGGACGGTGTGGATAGCATGTCATACAGCCACATCGAGAAGATCGCGACGAGTCGCGGTGGCGCTTTGATAGCAGCTGGATCCAACGGCGGACAAGTCTATGTCTGGAGCCTAGGAAAGGATCGAACGACCCATCTGGTTAAGTTTTTCAGCAGCGCTCCGACCGAATGGAAGAAGTATTTCATGCCGATGTACTCGCCGATTGAGGACGTGCGATTCGCGTTTGCCGATCGCTGGCTCGTGATCCGCGATCGCTCAGGCAAGACAACCGCTTTCGATGTCACAAAGGGTTTTTCAGAAATCGTGCTCGACCCGACTTGGGACAACGCCCGGCTTGTCGCAGCGAGCCCCGACGGCCAAACCATCGCAACTTTGTCTCTTGACGAGCAGGCCGTCATTCTATGGCGCCTCGAAAAGGATTCTAAGCCAGTTAGCTATTATCGATTCAACGTCTCCAAGCCCGTGCTCGACCTGAAGTTCAGCGCAGATGGTGGCCGCATCCTGATCATCTATTCCGCTAGCAACTTTTCATTGTTAAATGTTCGGACGGGGCAGCACGTTCGTGACCTTGCGCTCTCAAGTCCGAGTTCATATTTGGGCAAATCTGAGGCGGAAGAAATCGAGTCTAACAAGGACGATGTATCCGGATTGTCTAGTCCTGACGGGAAGTATCTGGTAGTCAGTGCCAAACTATTTACCGATTTTTGGCAACCTCGCAAAGTGGCATCTATATGGGACGTCTCAAAGGACATTCCGGTGATGTTGCGGCTTTACCCGAATCGTGAGGATTTCATATCGGACGCCCAATTCAGCAGAGACGGTGCTTGGTTGGCCGTGCGCCACAATGCCGTCGTGGAACTTTGGGATTTGCGCAAGACCTCACCTGAGAAAGAAGCCACCTTCAAATTCAAGGAAGACGCCGGGGAGGTGAGTTTTTTTTCCTTTGATTCCGCCAGTAAGCGTCTGCTCGTGCAGCCTAACTCCCGCCCCCCGAAGATCTATGATCTTTCTGCATCTGTACCATCGGTTTTGTCGCAAGCCATCTTAAATGGAAATGATCCGAGGATCTCAGAAGATGGTCGGTTCGCGTTGACGACCGACGATGAATCAAACAGCCTTCATGTCTGCGACATCTCTAGCGGCTGTCAACCCGTTGAGGGGGCGGGAGCACGGCTCAAGAACGCCGCCGGATGCAAAGGACGCACCGGTATCTGGATGACGTCGATTAGTGCCGACAATGTGCTTCGCGTGTCTTATCAAGACGAGAGCTCATCAAAGTCGGCTGTAACTGACAGCGCTTGGGCCAGTCCAGAAGAAGCAGCTTTAGAACCCAAATTCAATGAAGCAATTTGCTCTGACGATGGCCGTTGGATGTTTTCCAGGGGTGGCGCCGGAAAAAGTCGTCTGTTCGACATCTCGGGATCGGATCCTGAAGTCGCCGCTGTTCCGCTCGGAAATCTAGCGCTCGGCAGCCAGGCATACTTCGCTCCTAAAAGTCGCTGGCTTTTTATTAGAGCGGACAAGCAGCTCACCGCGATATCGCTGACCAATAATCCACCCAGGGCAAACCTAATTTCGGATTTTCAGGGAGGAGAGTTAACATTCAGCCCGGATGGTCAATGGATGCTTGAGTCCCCTGGTTCTTCATACCTTTCAAGAGAACAAAAGTCGGTCATTTTAAGATCGTTGAGCGGATCGGAGGTCGAAAGGAGCAATCGTCTGTCAACGAATAAAATCACGGCGCTGGATGGTGCATTTGGGAACAGTCGATCAACTCTGTTCCTTTCGGAGAATACGGAATCGTACGATTCAAAAGACTTTGAAAAGCAAAAGCCTCCGGTTAAGGCATTGCTGCTTGATTTGAGCGGGCAGAGAAAGAATACGCCAGCAGTTCTGAACGGCCACATGGGCAATGCAGGCGTTGAATTCAGTCCAACGGATGCATGGTTTGCTACCACTGATCAGGTATTTGAGCAACGGAAGAAAACAGCACAGTTATGGAAGAGTTCGGAGCTCGATCACCCGGCGCTGCGGTGGGAAGTCGATGCCCCCGCTCAAGTGCTCTTTCCAATGTTCGACCCGCAAAATCGATGGTTCATCCTTGGTGAAGGTCGCGGCGCTGAATTCTATTCGTTAGCCAAGATCGAGAGAAACGCTTATCGAACGAAGAATCCGGAGCCAGATTTCGCAATCGAATCGGGCACGCGGGTTTCGGCTTATTGGTCGCTCGTCTTTTCCCGTGATGGTCATTGGATGGTCAATTACGGCAGGAACGAGCCGCTACGCATATGGTGGATGAAATCCGGCGACGTTCCTAAGCTCGTGGGAGAGGGCGGAGAGACGACAGATGGTGCAAGCGCGAAATTCACATCGGACTCAAGGCAGTTGATTACGTCTCAGCCAGGAGGTGCCGACGTAAGCACATCATTCTGGACCCTTGACCCGGAAAGCGGCAGTGTAAGTCGATCGTCGGTTCAGGGAGGAGGCCCAATTCTTCTGGACCCGGATGAACGGCGCGTCACCATCCTTACCGAGGATGGACCCCGTTCCCATTTTTTGAACGAACAGGAACTCGTTTCGTCGGCTGAGCGAGCAGTAAATAGAAATATGACGCTCGGCGAATGGAAGAAAGTACTCCCTTCTGTGCAGTACGCACGGACATTCGACGACTTGCCTTATGACGTTTCATATCTTCAGGATCTGGTGGAGTCCGCCTATGCCGACCTTTCAGCCGGCAGAAAACAAGAGGGGCGAAAGAAGATGGAACTGGCTGCAAACAATGCAATACAGACGCAAAATCCGTTCGCCACTGCGCGCGTCGCCCGCGCGGCGTTGTTGCTCGGAATGCCGGATCTGGCAATTGCGCCTTCAGAAGCGACAGTCAGGGCATTGCCGAACGATCCGACTGCACGCCGGCTTCGTGGTCGCGCGAAGGCTCAAGTTGGTGATAGCGCGGGAGCTGAGGATCTCCAAGCTTACGTTGCTTGGGGTCGGTTACGCGGGTTGAGTCGCGATGCTCTCGAATGGGAGCAAGACGCGATCCATGACATAAGCCAAGGAATGAAAGCGGCTGATGAGCCAGGCGACATGTAGCCTTCACTCGGACGAACGGGCCTGCGCCATATCTCCGATTCCCGGCAATTCACCCGCCGGCGGGTGCTCGCTTTCGTCACCCTGATTTGCTGGTTCCGTGGCGCACCCTGGACGTTTGCGAGTACTTGCGACCAGAGATGCCAGTAACTGGCCTGACTGCTGACTTTGGCGCGCTCTACAACCGGGGCTATAGGACCGAAGATGCGTTTCGTTCGAATCAAGTATCACATTGATGTCGATGCGACGTTACCAGTATTGGGTCGGTTGCGATCCTACAACTCAGAGGCTGATGCATTGCGGGTGGCCGTTCCATGTTGAGAGCGGTCGTTGTCGACCCGGCAATTCAGATGACGGCAACGGGTCGTAAGTACGCGTTCGCTTGAAGTGGTAACTGAAATTCGCGGCTGCCGAAATGCGAATGTCGGAAAAGCGACCCGAAGCCGCCTCACCGATGCCGCTACCTGACTGTCAGGTATGGCCGATGAAGCAACGTTCAACATCGCGAATTGAATGGCCGCTTCCTAGGTGGAACCGACGCCTGAATGTCCGGGCGACGGGGCGGGCGAATGACGCTTCATGGCCGACTGTACGCGTTCAGCCTCCCGCACCGTAAGCCGCCGGTCGGAACGATTCGCCCGGGCCAGTGGCCGCTTTGTGGCGTCATAACTCAGCGGGTGCAACCGGCCATCTCCGGTCACTGGATTGATCGAAAGCGCGATCACTCGAATGACTGCTTCGCGTCGACATCGACCTCTCGCCATCTGCAACGGAAGTTATCACAGCGACTCCGCTACAGCCTTTTAACAACGAAGCGCAAGGAAGATACGATGCCACTGCATTGAAACGCAAGTCCGCGTCCGATCAGTGATCCGTCAGGCCGATAACATGCCCCCCGTATTGTCTCAGCAAGGTTCCTTATTGGCAGTCACTGGTGCCGGCGCTCGGGCAGAGGCACAACGCGCTGGCTGTACGCGCGCTATCCCCATTGGCAGGCGGCAGGAAGGTGGTCAAGGACAATCTTGGCTGAAAGCACGTAGACCTGAAGGACCAGGGACAAAAACCCGAGCAGGCCATACAGGCCGCCAGGGAAGTTGAAAACAATTCCCTTCGCGGCAAACCACATATAGCGGCCGGGGATTTCTTGGCCCTCGTCGATGTGTTCCCTCAATGTCGTAATGATACGTTCGGCCTTAGCCATGTAGCTACCGGGCTCTTTGAGCATATTTTGCAACTCTACTATTTGTTGCCACCGCTGAGCCACTCGTTTCTCGTCCTTCTGATATTGCGCAACGATTAAGCCATCTCGCCACTTCTTGAGCGTCTCTTCAGTTTTTTTGGCAAAAGAATCTGTGAAGGCGATGCCGCCAATCATTAGAAAGATGAGGAGTTGTAACACGATGGCGAACCAGTCGCACATCTGGATTACGATTTCCCGCGACACGTCATGCCCGAACGAAGCTGCCGCATGGCAGCCAAGCCAAGCGGAGAGGAGTGGGCTTGAGAACGCAAGCGGTACGCCGAAGATGGCGGCGATGGCGCCGAGAGAGAGTGTGGAAAAGAAACGTTCCCGGCCACGGAATGGCGGGTGAAGGATGTTGTCGCACTTCCGCCAGATGTCATATGTTGCCGCAACGACTTTTTCAAATTCGACCGCGTCTCTACCGACCGAGTCATCATTCGGGTTCACGTCCGCGCTGTCGTCCATGTCTGCCTCGCGTCCACACGCACCGTTTGGAAAGTAGCACAGACGGGTCCTGGCGAACAGCCGCAGTCTTGTCCAACGAGGTGCGAGCCTGCTCGTCGCTCGCTTTATGTTGCCGGCGACGGATCAAGTACGCGGCCGAGGGAATCACGGTGATCGAGAAACGCGATACGGTCGACGCACTCAGCATCACGCATCAAGGCAGTGACGTCGAGCGCCTCACCAGGTCGCACATCTGGCTTTGGAACGGGGGCAGAAAGGCAATCCGCTCGAACGATGTCATACCGAGTAACCCCTTGAAGGCAAGCTTCCCCGACGCAAAGCTGCTACAACTTGCCGTGGTCCATTCGACAGATGGCGCGATAGGCTTCCGCGCCAAGCCCTTGGAAGACAGCACGTGGCTCATCGAATTCGATCACTGGGAAGGCAGACACGGTGTAGTTCTTGAGGCGTTGCATACTTCGACGCGGGTTGTACCGAAAATGACCGGATCAGTTGACGGATTGCAGCCGATCCATCCACTCGGACGGATCGACAACGGCTCCTTCCTGTCAAAACGGCGTCGCACGCTACGTCGTTGGCTGCCTGCCGCTGCCTTCATGACATTCGGCGGCGGAGTCTGGGCCGTCACGGCCCTGAACCTGCGTTTCGATCCGCAATCGGTGATGGCGTTCGCCTTGGTGGCTCCCGGCGAGTTCCTGTTGATTCTCTCGTTCGCCGTTGGATTGAACGCGTTGTGGCTCCCGAAGGAACTGCGGCGATTCACCCGACGTTCCACGCCGGACTGAGCAGTTCCGGTAACCGATGGCCGTAGAACGCATTAACGATGTCACCGTTGCGACTATAAAGTCGTCACTTCACTCTTTAGACGCGGCCTTCGACGCACGGCCGCCGACGGTGGTCAAGGAATATTGCGGCCGTCGTATGCCGACCGCATCGGGCAGCACGCGGCCAGTTTGAGACGTTCGACATCAACTACTAGATCGTCAATCAACAGCCGCCTATGACGCAATCAGAGGCATATGTCGATATTTATCTGGAATGCTATTCCACTCCGAGGTGCAGCGTACCTCGCATACACGGCAGCCGATCCGGACGCCGCCACCACCGAACTGCAGAAACTAATTGACGACGAGCGCGGCTAGTCTGGCTCTTTGATAGCTGCGTGTCGCTCGAGAGCAGCGACGCAATCCGCGGCTTCGCGCCTGACTGCAATCGTCACCCCTTCTAGGCTCGCATAGTGCTGCATGACACGCCGGCTGAAATTCGCGACGCCATCGGCAATGTCCAGCAGCCCGCGGTCGTACAGAGTGTGCAGGTCGCGCCTGAGCAGGATTCCGTCAGCTGCATCGTTATGCCCCTCGCGCCAGCTACGGTCTAGCAAGTGAGCCGCTTCGAGTGCCTCCGGGATGTCACACCCCGAGATAGCACAGCGACCGTCATATGCTTCGAATACAGCCTTCCTGAAGGCAGGTTGCTGCTGCCGCACCTCGACGCTCATGTAGCGGGCGATGCGCTCGTCTTGCGCGTCGTGATTTTCCTCTTCGCTGGTTTCAGCTTCGTTGGGTGGGAGATCGATCACCCGGGTGGCCGGAGCGGCTTCTGCTAGGCGGGAGCCCCAGTACGCGTAACACCGCTCACGCTCCGCGACGTCGTCTTCAATCCCGAAGACATCATAAAGTCCCTTTGAGCAGCGCCCGGTGGCCCTGTCGACAACGAGCGCGGTGATCACTGGCTCGCCGGCGGCGACGCACTCCTGGCCGAGCATTCTCAGCGCTGTGAACTGTGTTCCGTACCAGAGGCCATACCCCTCCCGCAGGTCAGCGTAATGAGCTTTACCGCCGCTCCGGGCGATGTCCACCAGCCACGCACGTATGTATGGCAGCTTTTCGCGCAAAGACGCGGACGATAGGCCGGTGTCCTGTGTCCCATCGAGAGGAAAGGCACCGGCGCCGCCGTCCGTCAGATAGATCTCTGCATGTCTGGGAAATTCGCGCTGAGAAATATACCTTCCGCACCGCGCGAACATCGAGCCGTCATCGGCAACTTCGATCGCCTCGATGGGAAAAAAATCATCGCGATACGACTTGATGGTCCGTCGCTTGACCATTGGATCCTCGGCGGTCGCGATGATCGTGTATGCGGCAATCCCGCCTCGCCAGATTGCCTTCAGGTGTTGAATGCGTTCATCGAGACCTACCGAGACGCTCTCAGCCAACGTCTGTACACGCAGCACCGCCACCCGCCGCGCTTTGAGGTCGTACTGATCTGACCAAGTGCGCAGGACCATGACGTTGTTCTGTTGGGCACCCCAAGACCAGCGGTCGTTGCGCAGCGGCATGCCCAGGTCGGCAAAGAAGCGGCTGATTGGTTTGTCCATCCCGGTCCCCGATTCGGATTTGATATGCGTGGGCGGCTGTCCGCGGCGCGTCAAGATCATATAGCATCTACCGGCTCGCCTCCCGTGCTTACCACGGACCGAACCGCGATCGCCACATCTTCTGACCCGATTGAACGGAATGTCATTTCCCAAGGCCAGAGGCCACTCTCCGGCGTCGACTTATACTATGGTCGGAGTTTGGAGCGCGGCAGCGTTAGCCATTGGCAACTCGGGCTATCAGCGCCGAAGCCGCACAATCACAGTCGGGCAGTCTGAACACACGCTAGATAATGTCCGCGGGCCAATCTGGCTCTTCAATAAGAGCCCCGACGGCGGTTGACCACGCGGACGGCATCAATACATGCCCACCGATCAGCCGTGACTGATGAGTGCCAGCTGTTCGGAATCGGACGCCTGGCTAGATTCGATAAATGCACCCGCGCAAGGCGGTCATACTTGAGCAAGTGACCGGCGGCGTTGCGCTTCGTGACGTCCGCTTGAGCTCAATAGTGGCGTCAACTGTGCATGAGCTCGGAGAATGCAGTGCACTCCTCTTCAAGGATATGAATATCGGCCTTCGGGGCAGACAGTTCACCCCAGAACCGAGCGGGGTTCCAGCCGAAGACTCGCTTCTTAGAACTCGAGTTCTGCGTAAAAAATCCCCAATACCAGAGGTCGTCCCATAGAAGGATATCTTCCGGGCCGTATCCCAAATCTCGTAGAAATGTATTCAGCGCATGCACCGAAACGGTGGCACTGACTTCTGCCACCGCAGAAAAAATAGCCCTTATGACTGCGTCGACGGGCAAATAGACACGATCTGAGTCTATACCCCGTGCAGCTTCAACGTCAGAAATGAAGTGCAGCTCGTTCAGATTCGAACGGTGGAGATTGATGACACACTTTACAAAAAGCGCCGCCGTCTTTGGTCCCCACCCGTCGATTGCCTCTAGCGCTCGAAATAATCGGTCCCATGGTCCGACTGCGACGTGACTGTGCGCTTCGGTCCGCTCGATGAAGTCTATAAGCTCGACGAGCGTGGGCGCGCGATTTCCCCAAGGCGCAGAGTTCATCCATTGCCAAAAGGTAGCCAACGCCGAAAGCTTGGGCTTAGACTGCGTGTGTACCACCATATGCATAAGAGCCACTATCCGCTGATGCGCGCTGTCGCATGCGGACAAGCACCGACGATATTCGGCCAGCTGGAAGCGAGTGTTCCATGCCCTCCGGCTCTTGATGAATAAAAACAGCTCATTGATACGCTGCTCGCTGCCGCTGCTTTTGCTCAAGTCGTATGCTCCTAGGTGTCTATGTGACGACTGTAACGGCCAGCGCCACGAGATCTTTAGCCTCGCAGCGCCAAAACGACCTTGTTATCGTTCGCCCCGGGTGCTGATGATCACGAACGGCGGCGCCTCTTGCGCGCGGCTTGGAAGCACGCAACCGTCTGCTAGGTCCTAGTCGTGAGTGACCGCAAAGGCCGAGCGCCAGCTACCCGACCGGCTGCTCAATGACCGCTCCATCTTGGAAGCTGCCGTACGGCCCATGCCGGTCCGACTGGCCGTGGTGGGTCGAGGGCACTCATCCGCAGACAGTGAAACCTGACATTCACAGCTGACAACGGGTGAACGTCAGGAAAGCGACTGGTAGCCGCCTTACGGCAGTCGTTACCCGAGTGTCGGCAAAGGCCGATGACACGACGCTGGTTTTCTGAGATCGAATTACCGCTTGTTGAGCGGAGCCGCCATCTGAAAGTCTCAGCCACGCTCCACACGAAGGTCTGCTTGTGGCCGACCTCTGCCCTACGGACGATCGGCCGTACCCGACCCGGTCGATCGCGTTTCTCCAGAGCGGTCGCTGATCTCAAATTGAGCGATTTAAGGCGCAGATTCTTCCATGAAATACCAAACTCGCAGACCCTCGGCTCTCGCGGCAGTCGCCAGCCCTCTGTCGCCCGTAACGAGTACGGTTTGCGAGTCGCCGCACATCGGAGAGAAATACCCGCTCTTGACGCTCAAAATTTGGAAAGCATCTGACAGATCAAGCGAGGTTTTGTCGACGAGTCTCCTTGCGGCCTGGAAGGTTGTTGGCTCCGTGAAGTCAATATCCTTTATTCCTCGCGACGTTGAGCCAAACCACGCCGTCAGCCGAAGCGCCGCATCGAGATATTGCTCCTTGGCAATTTCTTTTCGGTACAACCACTTTACCTTGAGTACGTTGAGTGCTTCGTAGTAACAGAATGGTGTCGTGTACTTTGTGGGCTGCCCGTCGAAGTAGGGCCGAATAATGCGGGAACCCTCCTCATGCACGTGAAGTTTCACGAGGGCCGAAGCGTCGAAGAAATTTGCCCGAACGGCTGTACTGGTCATAGGGTGCGCCTAGATGAGCTGCATAACCTTTTTTCCGTCGAACGCCAGCGACGCTTGCCGTCGCAAACAGAATTGAGGGCCATTCGATGTGTGCATGGCAGACGTAGCGCGGCAAAACGCTGTATCTGCCATGTCCCACGCGATTGTCGACGATCTGCGCCGGTATGTCGAACGACCGGTTGCGGCCGGACTCAGCTGGTGCATAGACACTCGGACGGATCGCTGGACGTGCATCGGGCCGCGACTCGACGCCAACAGAGCGGCTTTCCAGATAGAATCCTCGCAACAAAGCGCCAGAACAATCCACCCGCGGGAGCGAAGGCCATGAAGATTGCGCCGTTATCGATGCGGGCAGTGCTAGCGCTCGCGGCCACACTGCCCTTGTCGTCTCTGTCGTTCGGGCAAGCTGATATCGAAGCGATGAAAAACCGCTGTGATGCCTACGGCTTCGTTCGTGAAACGCCAGAGCACGCGGACTGCGTTAGGAAACTCGACGTGCAAATGGCGCAAATGCGCTGCCAAGCGTTGATCGAGCGCGGCAAGCAAGTTTGCTCTCGGGAGTACGCGGACCTTGTTGGCGGTGGCACGATGGCCATGGATTGCGGCACGGTGCGGGACGAGTATCAGCAGTACTGTCAGTGACGAAAGCGGCACCCGCTCGCGCCACCCCCTCACCCCGGTCTGCACCACCAATAAGGTGCGCATTCGGCACAAGTCGAAGCAGAACCGACGGTTGACTGTCCAACGTCACACTTACCGGAATATCAGTAAGTGGCCGGCCCCGGTCGCCCGCCGAAGTTCCGTAGCCGACCCTGTCGCTCGGGCCATCCCGAGTTGGAAGTCTGATCTCGAGTAGGAGCGGACGTCAAATACCGCGCGGTCTGCAGTCTTGAACGACTACCTCTGGCCGACCGACGCCCAGCCAGCACGCCGCAGCGCATGGCATTAACCGTACTGGCCGTCAGCGACGACGTCCGAAGTGATGCCCCACTGAATCTAGTAAATACCCGCGTGGGCCGCGCCACATTCAAACTTAGAACTACCCCTCGAACAGCCTAAATGTGTACGTGTGCAGACATTGCGTGAAATGGTGCAATGGGACAGTGGCGGACAAAATAAAAATAACAGGTGGGGCTTTGTCTAATCTCGAAGTCACTTATAAAGGGTACAAGCTACGGCCTTCTATCGAATTCGACCAAGGGCGCTACGTTCCTCGGTTGACCATTATCGACACGGACGGTATTGAACGTGTTTATGAAGTGCCGGGGACTGCTGCGAGCACGGATGCCGCGTTCCAGGCTGCCATTGAGTACGGCATGAAAGAGGTGGATCGATTAGGGTAGTCGTCCTGTCCTAGCCGCTAACGCCTACTACGCCGAATTACTTGACTACGGGCTTAGCTGGGAAGGGCCGATTTGAATGCCAGAAGCATCCAACAGTTGTATTCCTGTTCCGGCTGCTGCCCGGCAGTCCCTTATCGGTCGATCAGCCCCTCGAGCGAGGTTCGTTCAAAGCCACCAGCACGCGGCAAGGCAAGCAACTGCAAATCAGGATGCGCGTGGCACGCCGGCACATAACGTGTCTGGACGATCTTGATTCCCTTTCGGTCAAATACGCTTCCTTTACAGAAGCGGGGAAGCGGGTCACTCAGGCAGAAACTGCCTGGCTGGCCGCACTGCGGGCCACCTTGTCTGCAATGATGGTTCGGTCGCACAGTCCGATAAACTTGTTTGGCTCGCTGACGAACGCGACAAATGTGCCGGGTTGCTCAATGATTGCGCGTGCGATCGCCTCATTGGCGGCTGGGCTCGCTACGCCAATCACGCGACCTGTTCCAAGCTTGTCGCCGAGAAGCGTTTGCAGGCCGCCCGCTGTCACATATTCGGCAAGTTCCCACGTTGATGGCGCATTTCCCCCTTTACCAGACCGGTTAATATGTACCCAACCGGCATCGGTTTCCTGTGGCCAACTGGTGGACTTTGGTTGCCCAGCAGCCGTGGAGACCGTGTCAAGAAAAAGTCGGGCGATCTTGTTCAAAGCGGTCTCGCTTAGCTCGCCGTCCCGAAATTCACTCAAATCCCATTTAGCGACTGCCTCTTGCCCATATGCAACAAGCAGTGCGCGTTCGTATTCGGGGAATCTGGCTCCTAGCGATGCCCGCACATCTCGGGGCGCTGCGACGCCAATGAAAGTTCCCGATTCACCGGTAAAAACAATGCAGCGTGCGGCCCGATTCCGGTCGAGGAGAGCGGAGAAGAGGAACAGACGGGACGTCAACCAAGCGCGTTCGCTGTCAGCGCCTAGCGCGATGAGGGCGTAGTCCGCTCTGGCTGAACTCTTAATGCCCGCGATCATGAGTTGCATGCCACTTTCTTGGACAACAGCCTGCTTCAATATCTCTGCTGAAGCGTTCAGGACGGGGCTTGCGGGCACGAGTTCGCTCAATTCGACCTCGAACTCGAATACTTTGACTCGTGTCGCCCGCTGCCCGATTGCCATTAGCACTGCCGTAATAGGTTCCTGAAACCTGAAGAGCAGAAAGATGATAGTCGCGGGCCATACGACGACCTTCAACAGTTCAATCATGGTCAGCCTCCTCTGTTCACAAAAGCGCTAAATGCTTCGACTTTGACGATGCAATTCCCGCAACCGCATTTCCGACTCAAGGCCTCACACCGGAAGGCTTTGAAGATTTTCAGGCTGATGGGTGGCTAGCTGCGGCGGCCCAAACAAAACCTTGGGATCGCAGCAACCTCGTTCGCCGACCATTGCGATCGTCCACCACGGCATTACTTTCAGATTCTGCTAAGGCCGAGCGCTCCGACGCGTGTTTTCGCTAGCTTGCAGTAGAGACGGTCACGTCGCGCAGAAAATCGAATCGAAGGCCAGACCACCCGGGACCGCGTCCGGGGCCCGATTGCCGTGCCATCCAGACGAGCGTCGATCCGTCGGTCCACCGGGCTCGGCGCAGGTAGCGTTGTACCTCGACACCGGTTTGCGTAACGACCCTGTCCGTCACGAAAAAAGCGTTGCCGGGTTCCAGAATCTCGCCGTGCGCCGCAAGCGGGAAAAATCCGCCTTTGATCGGGATTTCAAGCGTGCCGCGTCGGAACATGAGCGCGCCCGTCGGCGTCTGGATTGGCACAAGCGGGATCCAGTTATCTGGAGGCACCTGTTCCAGCGTGTATGCAATTGGCGGCGAGCCAGGGGGGGCAGGCGGAGGAGCCGTGGGCGAGTCAATCTGCAAACGAGCCAGGTATTGTTCGTAACCGTCCACGGGAATATCGAGCGCGCCTTGCAAGTGTTGTTCGATCGCCCACGCCATGGCCGCCATGTTGTCCCGCAGGAATACGACGTCTTCCAGGGCGCTCCCGTCGTCGCTTAGCCCAATAGTCGGCGCCATCACGACATAGTCGGACAGCGACGTCGGCGGGGCACTACTGCTGATCTTGAACATGCTCCATGGCGTATCGCCTGTCGTGACCGGTAGCGCCTCGACGGGCCTGATCAGGGTACGTATGCCGAACGTGTCAGTGACCACCATCGTAACGACGCGTACGATGTTGCCGACTGCAGTCGGCAACGGCACGAAGAACCAGTCACCGCCGTATACCAGCGCGAACTCCATCACGAGCAGCTTTGGCAGGTCGACATGTGCGGCGTCGAGTTGGCCAAAATCGGTGACACTATCTTCGAAGCTCCACCAGCGTGCCTCCGGCATACCTCGAAAGGTGACATGCATGGGCAAGAAATTGAAGGTGTCATAGGTCGGTGCGGAGCCGGTCGTCGACGCGGCCGCCGACGATGATGAAAACGCGTACCAGTCCAGGTGGCCGCCGGGAAACTGGTCCGCTTCGAGCACCACGGGCGAGCCGGTGGCTGCGGATTCAAGCCCGAATGCATAGTTGAGCTGGCTGGACTGCCAGGCGCTGTCGCTCACCGGTTCAGAAAATGCGCTCTTGCGGAACGCAACGAGCGCCTGCAGGATTGCGTTCACCGCGGGGTCGGTCGCCTGGGGAGGCAGCGCGGGCGAGGGCGTGCCACCGTTTGCAGCCACCAGCGCCGATGCGAAGAGCGCCTCGCCGTCGACGACCCGGCCGGCGGCCATGGCGTACGCTGCGACGCCGGCGGCTCCCGCGAGTGCGGTCGACCGATCAGTCGGGTCGAGCGCGACGATGGGAAACGCGGTGCGAAATGCGTCGATCACAGTCTTCGGCGACCCCACGGTTGACGCGTTTATGAGCTTTTCGAAATAGAGCCCAAGCTGGATCGAACCACGCAGATTTAAGCGAACGGCTCCGCGTTCGACGTGGACTTCGACAGGCAGCGCCTCGTCGAATGGTTCAACCGCAGCGCCAGGCGGCCCTGGGCGATAACCGGTCAGCGGCTGGGTCTCGACGCCCATCGTCGCCTGTACCGGAGAACCTGCATCGTCGCCAGCAAATTCCCCGACCTGCCATTGCCTCGCGAGCATCCATAGCGGATCGCGGATCTGCGCCTGTAGCGACCGCGCAAGTGTCGCGTCACGCGGCTGCGGTTCGATGCGCGTCCAGGTGGTGATCGACGGCGGGCTAGGGCTGACCGAGCTGGGATTGGGAGACATTCGCGGCCTCGATGTCGAGAAAGTGTGTAGACGGCGTCGCGTTATCGACGTTGAAAGGGAAATACAGGCCGGGTAGAAGCTGTCCGACTCGCTGAATCGCAGCGAGATCGACCGTTCTCACTTTCGCGAGCGCAAGCGTCTCCTCGAGGATCGCGCGCACGAGCGTCGGGTCCCACTCGGCGCGTCCATCCGGACAGACCGCTAGCAGCAGTGACTGCGGCGCGCGCGATTTCGGCTCGTCGTAGTGGAACGACACACCGGCAGATTGACTGCTGCCCGGAATCCGCTCGACCCATTCGTCGATCATCAGCCCTGCATACGGCGTTTGCGTTGCTGGTGTACCGAGCGCCAGTGCCTCGATCGCGACGCGTCCTTGCCCC
>Ga0185299_10004094_pt1 | contig 18058 bp, 21 predicted proteins | sample PaiPotPPA55metaG_FD_128002 | JGI IMG/M metagenome (GOLD analysis project Ga0185299, IMG submission 128002) | Iron sulfur acid spring bacterial and archeal communities from Banff, Canada, to study Microbial Dark Matter (Phase II) - Paint Pots PPA... ...
AAGCCCGCGCACGGAAAGTCCGGCGCGACGCGTCGGTTGCTCGAGGTTCGGCGCGCCGATGCGGCCTCTCGGCCGGGACGGGATCGGGATTGCGGCTGATTTGAGGGAATACAAAAAATCGCACGGGCACAGGGCTTCGCGACGCCACCGACACCGCGATGGCGCGCCGCTGCGGCTCGCCTCGCGCGGCGACGTCGCGTGCCGTGTCCATCGGAAGCGCGGCGATCCCCGCGCGTCCCGCCATGCGCGCCGGTTTGTTTTTCTTGGCGTTTCTCGCGCCGCGCCCGTAGAGTGCACTCGCTGCGGTCTGCGCATCGCGCGACCGGCAGCTGTGCAACCAGCCGACGAAACCGGGGGGCCGCTCAGAAATGAGCGGCCCCTTGCTGTTACGCGGTGCGGCCGAGCTTCAGCGCCAGCGTGATGATGAGACCCGCCATGCCCACGATCATCGACCCCGCGACAATCACCACCAACACCTCGAGCCGCCCGATGCGGTGAAGGGCCGCGTCGAGCAGTCCCATGATCTTACCGTAGCGCTCCGCGCACACGGCCTCATGGACGCGAAGCTGACCCGCGGCGCTGTCCGCGCCCGGCGCTCGTCTCGGCATGCTGGCTCCTTTTTCGAGGCCGATCGGTTTATGGCTGTAGGGCTCGTGGCGTGGCCACGACAACGGCGTGATCTATCAAGACATCTCGTTTCCCGGCCGCTAGCGGGTTATTGCGATTGGCAGTTGAGCACTCGGTTCGCAGAAAGGTCGGCCACCGAGGATAACAAATAGACGCGCGCTGCCTTTGCACTTCGTGCGGCTGAGCAAAGCTGCTCATCGGTCAAATAACCGGTGCGATGGAGATCCTGCTTATCACCGAAACCGTACAACAAGAGGCCGACCGTCGCGCATTCTCGTTCGATTGCCGCTGGGGCGATACTACGGATTTCCGCGATTCCGGTTTCGGCCGGGATCATGAGGTGAGGAATCGTGCACCAATACGGAGACTTGCCGCTTAGGCGACGCCACACTTCTTCTGCCGACGGAAGCACGTGGACAACCATGCGACTCGAACCGACGCTCTTGGTCTCGATGTCCCTCACCGAGGCAAAGTCGGCGGGCATGACGGTCTCGCCGGCATGAAGCTGCGCGACCATGTCATTGGGCAAGTTCCAGGCGCCGACGGCGAGGCCGGGCACGGAGCTGCCGAAGGCCATGACGCCAGCGAAAGCGGCGACCGCCGCCGCCGGCGCCAGGATCCAGCCCACATAAGGGATCTGCGCCACATCGTCATAGACCGCGGCCGCGGCCGAAGCCGCGTGTTGCATGATGCTTGTCTTGGCCGTGCTTGCATCCGAGGCCGTGGTAGTTGCGTTCGCTGTTTGCGTCGTCGCGACCTCCGCCGTTTTCGTCGTCTCGTAGACAGCGAGTTCGGCGGCTTTCGACGCGAGCCAATGGCCGAGACGTTGCACGTCGGCGCTGATCTCGGCGTTCAGGAATGTCGTGGCGCCCTTCGTCAACGCCTGGCTGAAGGTCTGGTGCTTCATGAGCATGCCCTTGAGCATGGTGTCGAAGCCCGACTCCATCGGCTTGAAGGCGCTTTCCCAGGCCTTGACCTGTTGGCGCGCGAGCTTGTCCGTGGCGCCGGCCGTCTGATGCCCCGCGTCGGCGGCACTTTTTGCCATCGCCGCCGACGCGCCCTGAACCGCCTGCGCGGCCTGCTGCAGCGCGGCTTGCAGATCGGCCGCATTGGCGGTGATTTTGATCTCGACGGTGTCGTCGGCCATTCCTTGCCCCCAAAGCAAAAAGCGGCCCGAGGCCGCCTTGCATGACGAAGGTGTGATGCGCGCCAGCGAGGCGGCGCCGCGGCTTCGATTTATCGTCTTGAGCCGGTGCCTCGCAGACGCTCCCAGTAGTCGTTGTTTATCGCTATTATGGAATATTCTATGTCCTTCGGCTTCTTCGGATCTGTGAATGTTAGCCCGATCCATACCACGCCGTTACCGATCATGATGCCCCGCCAATTCTTGAACAAGTCCGCCAGATCCTCCCCCGCCTTCTGTGCCACCTGCGTCTTCACCTGTTCGTTGATGATATCGGCATAGCGCGCGAGAAATTGCTTCTTGGTCCTGATCATGCGGCGTTTGCCATCCAGGGTCGCGTGAATCGGAAACGACACTTGATCCGCGATCCAGATTTTCTGATCGTTGGCGATCGCTTGCTGCAGCGATCTAACAAAGGCCAAATCATGTTCGTCTATGGGATAGCCCTCATTCGCCTGCGCCAAGCCCGGTCCGAGGCATAGCAGCATGAGAATGAAGGCGGCTGAGAAAAGCCGCAGCCCCCCTATTGATAGGAACCGTTGAGGAAAAGATTTTGCTCGGCGGCCCGGCGATTCGTCAGCCCAGTATCCGAAATCAGGATGCCTTGTTTTTTTACCTTGTTCCATCGCGGAAATTCGGCGGCGGCGCTGTTGAAGTTGCCGGCATTGACCTGTCGCAACAGAGTCGAGTTCGCGAATGCATCGGACCCGACGTTATATGTGAAGGAGATAAGGGCATCAAATTGCGGTTGAGTGAGGTCGACCGCCACGTTTCGCCGGACGAACGCCTCCGCTCGCGCGACATCGGCATCAAGCAGCCGACGGGCCTCTGGCTCGGCAATTCCGTCTGGATAGGATTCTCCCGGCCGCAATTTGTGTCCATAGCCTATCGTAGGATGATCCGCCGCGTCCAGATAGACATTGGGTTTGAAACCCTCCTTTTGGGCGATGAATTTCAACCCATCATCGCTCACGGACATCGATCGCGCGGGTTGCGCGCCCGCTCCTCCGCTGCCGGCGCCCGCATCGGTCGCGGTCCCGGAATCGTTCTGGGCGAATCGAGCCGGCTTCGTGCCGGCATCGCCAGCGCTGGTCCATCGGCCGCCCTCGTCGCGAGGCTGATCGGCATTGAAGCCACCCTTCATCATATCCGGGCAGGCCGCGAGTTGCGCCAACTGTTCGTCGTCGAGCTCGCCGATCGAAATCTCGAGACCCAGAAGCTGCGCCTTGACCAGATCGCCAGCCGTGAGTGCCATGGCGATACCGTCGAGCACCAGAGACACGCGTTGCGTAGGCGCATCGCTGCCTGCCGCGCCCATCAAGCGTGCGATCTCGGCGGCGGTAGTGCATCGATAGCCGTCAGGCGTGCGCCGCACCAGCGCCGCAGTAGGCCCCAGCGCGACGCCGTCGCGATCGACCGCAAGGCCGCGGCACCGCGGTCCGCGCTCATGGGAAGCCGGCGCATAACGGGGAGAGGGTTCATCGGCCTCCGGCAGATACGCCAAATGTTGCGCCGTCCGGTGCACGAGCGGCGCGCCCTCACCGTAGTCCCTTTATCACCGCGGCCTTGAGCACGCCGCCCGGCGCCAGGGCGAGGAGCGCGCCCAGATCTGCCGGCGGCTCGCCCACTTTGCGCTTGTAGCCGAGATATCCCGCGACCAGCTCGTGCAGCGGCGGATGGTCCGTCCAATAGGCGCAGAGATCGTAGAATTGCGGCAAGGTCATCGCGTCGATCTGCGGCCAGGTATAGCCGCAGGCCGTCGCTAGGCGGCCGTAGATGTCTGACCAGCGGACCCCGGAGCGCTCGTCGAAGGGCCCGCCACGGCTTCCCCCATGTTGAGACCCGACAGGCGCATGATAGCGATGAAGGCGCGCGACAGCTCGTCGATATTGGTTTCGAGATCGAGCACCGCGTCGAAGCTCATCTCCGGATGGTCGCGGCGCAGCGCCGCGGCGATGCATCGGATCGCCTGGTCGTAGCCCTCCTCGCTCGCCAGCCCGGCGCCCTTGAAGACCGCCGGATAGATCTCGCGGAACTGGCCTATCGTGAGCGGGCGAACGGCGAAGGTGCGCGCGCCCAGGATGACCGTGACCGGCTCGGACATCACGAGGCCTCCGCGAAGGACCATTGCAGCACATTGCCGGCGGCGTTGGCCGCGACGCTGAAGTCGAGCTCGGGCACGACGAAATCCTCGAGCTTGGTATGGAAGCCGAGCTTGCTCGAGACGCAGTTGAAGAGCTTCACGTTGAGCGGCTGACCCTGGAAGGTCGTGAACAGCTGCGCCTGGAAGGTCGGCGTCGTGCCGAGGAGCGGGTTCGGCAAGGTGAACTGCTGGCCGCTGCCGGCAACGGTGAAGGTATAGGAGATGAGCACCGCCTTGCCGGCATCGCCCGAGCCGAAGGTATAGACGCCGGCGGCGGCGCTGTATTGGCCGGCGTTCGGCGTGCTCGCCACCTTGATCAGCGGCAGGCCGGTGGCGCTGTAGATCACCCCGTAATCATCCTGCCACGTCGCCGCATTGGCAACGCTCACGGTGAAGGGCGTGCTCGCAGGGATAGTGCCGCCTTCGCCAAAGGACGTGGCGAGCTGCCCCGTGGCCAGCGTCTGGCCGAAGAACAGATTGTTGAAGGCGATGCCGCTGATGCGCGCCATCTTGGCCTTGCCCGTGATCTTGCCCTGGCCGCGCGCGATCGCGACGGGCCACTGGAACTGGCCGTACAGCTCCTTGCTGGTGTAGCTCAGATCGAGCTGCACCTCCTGGACCAGGCCGAAATTGATCGGCGTCGCGTTGGCGACGTCGGTCCGCGTGCCCAGCAGCACGCCCGAGCCGAAGGAAAACATCGGTGATCTCCATCTTCAGAAGAGAAGGGATTGGTTACAAGTCAGGGAACGGGCGATGATCCCTGATCATCGATCCCTGCGGCGAAACCCTGGCGGGCGCCCTAGGAATGATCAGCACAGACGATATGAACTGGTCGCGGAGCGGCGGTCTTGGATATCCGATCTCAGCCGCACAAACCGAATTCGCCGGAAACGGCGTAGTAATGGCCGCCGAACGCAACCCGCACTTCTGAGCAACCAATCAATTCGGCGACATCCCGGCTCTTCCAGGCTGCCGACCGCTCGTGCGGCGGCTTGGCGATCTCGTCGCTGGCATCGTAGACGATGCCGCGCCAGACCGAGAGCATGCGGTCATGTTCGAAGGCGATGATGGCGGGCGCTTGGCACTCGGTGGCGACTATCGTCGCCTTCCAGCCCCGGCTATCCTCGTGTGAGCACCGGCCCAGGATCACGTCGGACACGATCCGATCATAACGCGCCTTGTTGAGCCAGAAATGTATCATGTCACCGAGATCGATACCGTAGAGCACGAGCAGGACGCCCACTGCCGGCACAAGCGACCATCCGGCCGCGGCGCGATAACGCCGCACCCAGAGCAGTCTGATGATTACGGCGGCGGCAACCGCCGGGACCGCGATCCAGGCGGCGACCGCAAACCAGAACGCTCCCGATAATCCCAGAACAAAGAGCAAGGGCATCACGCCGCCCGAGGCCGGCACGGCGAGGCTGACGAAAACCCAGGTGGCGCAGAGAAATCCGAAAAGACAACCGAGGATGATTCCTGCCCGGCAAGCCACCGCGTCGCGCATATCTTCGGCGTCAATGTGCATCGTAGCGCAATCTTACCATGGCCATTGCGCCGGCGCCACGCGTCGCCGAGGTCCGCGATCACTTGGCGAGCGCAACGATCCGTCCCGTCTTGTAATCGTCATAGCCCTTTTCGATCATCTCGGCGTTTCGTACCTTGTTCAAGAAAGGGCCATGTGTATCCCTGCTGGAGTCGGAACTTCCGCGTAGCCGGTCTGCAACGTTCGCTCCTACATTGGCGCCGCCAGAATAGACCAATGCCATCGTTTTCGAATAGCCGGCCGCCGCGGCGACGACGCCATAATTGTAGCTGGTAAAATCAACATAGTCCTTGTCGTAATCAATACTCGAGCCGTACACCGACTGATAATCCATCGTTCCATGGCTGGGGGCGAACAGCCTTTTCATGGCAATGGTGCTGTTGCTCCATGCCTCATCCGGGTCAGCTAGCGATTCTGTGTAATAAGTGTCCCTGATCTTCTGTCCTGCTTTGACATTCTCCGCGAGCGACACATCCTTGGGCATGAGCATGGGACCGCCCTTCTCGTGATTGGAATAGGCGCTCCATACCACCGAGCCGTCGTTGAGGGTGACATATTTGCTGCCGGCCGGCGGCGGCGGAAGCTTGGCAGCTTCTTCGGGCGAGTATTCACGCACGTTGCCCGTGCCGGGAGGTGCCGGCGGGGTCGCGGTGGCCGTCGCCGCTGGCTTGCTGGTCTCATTGCCGGCGATGTTTGCCGGCGATTGCCTCGGCAGAATCCCGCCTGCATCGCTAATGCTCTCGCTGGCGTCGGCGATCTGCACAGGCGAGATGCCGGCAGCATCGGCAGCGACGCCATCGCCACCTCCTTCGCCCGTCCACCTGCCGCCCTCGTCACGCGGCTGGCTCGGGTCGAAGCTGGCCTTGATCAGGTCCGCCGCGCCGGCGAGCCGCGCCAACTGGCTGTCGTCGAGCTCGCCGATCGAGATTTCAAGTCCCAGGAGCTGCGCCTTGACGAGGTCGCCGGCGTCGAGCGCGCGGGCGATCCGCGCAAGCACCGTCGGCAGCCGCCGCAAGCGCGCATCGCCGGCGAAAACCAGGTGGGTCAGCCGCACAAGGTCATCGGTCCTAGCACAGCGATAGCCGGCAGCGCTGTGGCTCACCAGCACGGCATCCGGCCCCAGGGCGACGCCGTCCCTGTCGACGACCAACCCGCGCGAGCGCCGGCCGCGCGCGTGAAGCCGGCGCATCCGGGCGAAGGGCGATTGGTTTGTCATCAAATGACCACGATCTCGAAAGAAACACGGCGACCAAGGGACCACCGAGGACGTTCTTATCTCTCTGGAACCTGCAGCGTATCCGAGGCGGCGCCCGCTATCCGCTACTGGCTGATGCGGACGATGTAGAAATGGTCTCCGAGGGGCCTCATATATCCCGTACCGATCTCCAGCCACGTTCCGGCGATCCGCGCCTTCCAGGCGGGCGAGCGCTGCGCGTCGGGAAGTGCGACCTCATCGCTCTCGTCATAGACGACGAGATGATAGTTGCTGATGCCTGCCCAACCGTCCTGCGAAATCAGGAACACCGCAGTCCGCGGTTCCCTCTCCGCAGGCAATCGCGCAATCTCTGCAAGATAGCTCGCCCGCATAAGCCGGAAGTGAATGTATTCACCCTCCGCCATAGCGAAAAAACCACACCGTATCGAAGGTCAGCAGCGTGAGCGCTAGCGACAAGGGCAGCATGCCCACCGCGATCGCTCGGTCCCATCGGCCGACAATGCCCACCAGATGGCGATGCCCAGCGCAACAACTGCCGCAAGCGCCCAGGCAAATAGCAGCGGGATTTCGCCAAGAGAAGAGTCCGCGGCAAACGTCCAGAACAGCACCAGCGCGAACGGGCCGACGACCGCAAAGGCAAGCGCCCAGAGAATCCAGAGATACCGATGAAACCGCCGCCGCGGCCCTCGCGGGAGGGATGCTGCCGACGCCATCGATTAAAAGCTCACGCTCGGTCTTTTACCCACGCCGCACGGGCACTCACTGTTTCGCTCGATCCAAACCGCGTGGCGCGGCCGAAGCATATTGCGGCGGTTATTGCGCGCCACGACCAGCATGAGCCGGGTGACGGCCGGTCCTGTGCCAGAAGGCCAGCGCGCCACAGAGCCCGCTGGCGATCAGGATCGGGCCCCAGGTCAGGCAGTCCTGCCAAAATGCAGTGTACTCCTGCCCGACCATCTGCGGCCTTACGCCCACGAACACCGGGGTAAGCATCAGGCCGGTGAGCGCGCCGCAGATGGCGTAGTAGAGAATGCTGCGGATGCCGAGCCGCCGCGCCAGTGCATATGTCGCGGCGAAGGGAGCGAGCGCGGTGAGGAAAGCAAACAGCCAGAACAACGCTCCAATGACGAGCATCGGGACCGCGAAATGCAGGATGCGCTCGGGAAACGGAACGCTGCTTGCGGCGCCCTCGGCGGCACCCTTGATACCGAACAGGACAACAAACGCCAGCGTCGCACCGTTGACGGCGCGCACGTAGCAGAAAGAACGATCGACGTCCTTGCTCATCGCGGCGCAATCGTATCACGGTCATTTTATCTAAGCCACTGGCGGGCGCCTTAGTGACGCGATCACTTGCCCTTCGGACCGATCCTGCCCGCTTTGTAGTCGTCATAACCGCGCCGCGCGATATCGAGATTTCTCGGGTTGCTCCCGAGCGGCCAGGATTTATCTCCGCTCCCTGTCCAATTGACCACCGTGGCGGCGACCATGGCCATGGTCCATGAGTAACCGGCGGCGGCCATTACCGCTCCATAATTGTAGTTCCCGATGGTCAATGTAATTCTGGTTGTAATGGTCTTTGGTGCCATAGATCGACTGGTAATCCATCTCTCCGCCGCGGTCGAACAGCCTCATCATCGTGCCGAAGCGGGCGCCATCCGCCTCGCGAATGTCCGTCTCGGCAGCCTTGTTGTAGTCTGCCAAAATCTTCTCCCCCGCCCGTACGTTGTCCTCAATCGAGACATCCTTCGGGACGAGCATAGGGCCACCCTTCAGCTCATGAAAAGGAGCGGTCCATGGCACTGCGCCGTCAGCAAGCGTGGCGTATTTGCTGCCCGGCGGCGGCGGCGGGAGTTTCGCGGCCTCCTCGGGTGAATATTCGCGCACGTTGCCGCTGCCCTGCGATGGCGGCGGAATAGTGGCAACCGCCACCGGCACCGCACGGCTCGTTTGGCCTCGATCGTCGGCCGCGGCGGGCAGAATGCCGCCGGCGTCGCTGATGCCTTCGCTGGCCTCTGCGATCTGCACGGGCGTCGCGCCCGCCGCATCGGCAGCGGCGCCATCGCCACCTCCTTCGCTCGTCCACCTTCCGCGGTCGTTGCGCGGCTGGCTCGGGTCGAAACCCGCCTTGACCAGGTCCGCTGCGCCAGCGAGCCACGCCAACTGGCTCTCGTCGAGCTCGGCGATCGGGATTTCGAGCCCCAGGAGCTGCGCCTTGACGAGGTCGCCGGCGTCGAGCGCGCGGGCGATCCGCGCAAGCACCCTCGGCAACCGCCGCAAGCGCGCATCGCCAGCGAAAACCAGGTGGGTCAGCCGCACAAGGTCATCGGTCCTAGCACAGCGATAGCCGGCAGCGCTCCGGCTCACCAGTTCGACATCCGGCCCCAAAGCGACGCCGTCCCTGTCGACGACCAGCCCGCGCGAGCGCCGGCCGCGCTCGTAGATCCGGTGCATCTGAGCGAAGGGAGATCGATCGCTCATCCGCCGATTACGATCTCGATCGGTACGATGGCGACCGCCTGACCGCCGAGGACGCCCTCGTCGGTCTGGATCTTGCCGGCGATCCAGCAATGCGAGACGAGGCCGCCGAGAGTCTGCGTGGCGGTCGCGAGATCGGCGCCGCTCGGCGCCAGCGCCGCTTCGACGGCGTCGAGCAGCGGGTTGATCACGGTCGCCGGCGCGGTCAGCTCGTCTGGCGCCTGCGCGTAGACATAGAGTTCGACTTCGAGCGTCCAGCGCGGCGGCAATCCCCGCGCGCGCTTCGCCGTCTCGCTTTTCTGCGCCTGGAACAAGGCGGGCTGCTCCGCCGGCCCAACATCGCCCCAATGGCGCAGCCTTCGGCTCGCCGTCACGAAATTCGCTGCCGCCGCCACCGTTGCGAAAAGCGCGCTGTAGATCGGTTCGCGGTTCATGCCTGCGCCTCCGTGAAAGCCGCGTCCGCGATCGCGCCGCGGGCGTCCGGCGCCAGCTCGGCGAGCGCCGTGCCCAGGAAGGAGCGCGCCGGGACCACCGAGCCCGGATGCATGACGCGCTTGGCGAAGATCATCCGGCCGCCGAGCTGGAAGCGCAGCGCGCCGGCGTTGATCGCCTCGATGACATGCGCGCGCGTCGTGCCGCCATATTCCTGAATGGCGGCGTAGGGGACAGCGGCGGTGTCGATGCCGGCGGCGACGGAGGTTTCGTCGATCTCCACCTCGATCGATTGGGCGAGCCGGCCGCTGCGGCTCTGCAATCCGCTGGCGACCATGCTCTCCTGCACCAGCTCACGCAGCTCGAGGCCGAGGCCCGCCATAACCACGGCAAGGCGCGCCGCGATGCGCTCGGGCATGGATTGCAGCCGGTCGGCGACGGCGTTCGCGCCGGCGATCTCCGCCGCGATCATGGCACGAAGCTCCGCTTGTATTGCTGGAGCACCGTCTGCACGTCGGCGGGCATGTCCTTTTGCGTGAAGGAGACGACCTCGCCTGACAGATTCTTCGAGACCTGGCCGATGCGGTCGCGCTCCTTGTAGCGCAGCGCCACCAGCTCGATGCAGGCCTGCTCGAGCTCCGGCGGCGTCACGGCATAGCCGGCGGTGTATGCGACCGCGACGTTCTGGAATCCCGGCGTGAAGAGATAGCTCTGCAGATAGAGCGTCGTCGCGCTGAACACATAGCCGGCGGCGCTCGGGCCGGATGCCGGCGGAATGGCAATGCCATCGATGCTGAGCGAGGCGACCGCGGTCGCCGGCGCGTTGGCGAACACAAGCTTCCGCCCGCCCGCGCCGTCGCGCGTCTCGGCATAGCTCTGCGATGCGATCTGGCGGCCGAGCCAGCTCTGGATGAACTGGCTCGCCGCCGTGATCAGCCGCGTCAGCAACGCGTCGTCGCTGGTCGTCGTCAGCGGCGGCGAGAACCAGACTTTGACATTGGCGAGGGTGGTGAGGTCGCCGGCGGCCATGACTCAGCCACCTCGCTTGGCGGCCGGCGGCGTCTCGCCGCCGGGCCATAGCGTAAAGCCATGGGCGAGCAGCGCGGCCGCCGCCTCGTCCGGCACCTGCACCGAGCTGTCGCGGCGGATCTCGTAAATCTTGCCGCGCCAATGCACGGGCGCGCCGTGTTCCGGCGCCTTCAGCTTCGCCATGAGTGCTCCTGTGCAAGAAGAGGGGCCGGGCGGATTTGCGCCGCCCGGCCTTTTGCAGCTCAGCCGTTGGCGATGTTCGAGATCACGCCCAGCGCGAACGGCGCGTAGATCGCCAGCGTCTCCTCGGCATAGACGCCGACCTCGCGCTGGCGCGTGCGGAGCGGCCAGTCGACGCGGTAATAGTCGCGCCGCGTCTTCACTTCGGCGACATTCGGCACTTCGTTCGACTGATAGGCCGCGGGAAGCTGCTCGCAATAGCCGATGAGGGTGCCGGGCGGCAGGTCGGGATGGACCTTCACCGGGATCTTGGTGCCGCCATCGACCGAGAACGGATTGAAGTAGAATTCGACCGTGCCGCCGGCGACGATCGCATAGGGATCGACCGCGCCGCCCGAGGCCTGGACGTTGTAGCGCAGCAGCGGGGCGGAGGCGTTCGACAGCACCTTGTTGGTGATGTTCTTGAGCTCCTGGCTGTTGACGTAGAGCACGGTCGGCGAGAGACGGAAATTGTCCCACATCGACTGCAGCATCACGTCGATCTCGTTGACCGAGCCGCGGCCCGATGCGGTGAGCACGGTGCCGGTGCCGGCCGTGCCGGTCGCCAGCGTGCTCACATAGGCGCCGTTGACCGGGTTGAACGCCGCGGTGAGCAGGCCGTCGAAGGCGAGCGCCGGGTTCGCCGAGCTGTCCTGGCTGATCGCGGTGGCGGCCTGGCGGCTGCCGGCGAGCGGCGCCGAGAAGGCGGCGCTGTTGATGGTGGTGATGGCCTGCAGCGACTCCGAGCCGACCGTGCCGACATACCAAGCATAGGCGACCGCGCCCGGCAACGGCGTCACCGAGGCGAACAGCGCCTGGCCGAGCGTCACGGCTTGCGTGGCGGCGCTCGACTTGTTCGAGGAGCCGCTGTTGAGGGCGTAGGTGCCGCCATCGGCGCCGGTGACGGTCTGCCGCGTGGCGACGCCGCCGGCGAGGGTCGAGTTCCTCCAGCCCTCGAAAGTGAGGGCGACGGCCATCACCGAATATGTCGCCGCCGGCAAGGTGGCGCTGGAGCCCGAGGCGGAGAGCGTCGGCGGCGCCGGGGCGACCAGCGCCAGCGAGGCATTGCCGCCGAGCAGCGCCGATTCCTCCTTGCGCATCAGCTTCTGCAGCAGGCGCAGGCTCATGGTGGCGTTGAGATCCTCGAAGCCCTGCGCCGCGGCCTCTGCTTCGAAGCTGAGCTGATCCTCCTCGCCGAGGGTGACGTAGGGCGCGGCCTTGCTCGCCGCCGTGTAGGACATGCGGCCCGAGCGCTGCCCTTCGGGGACCCAGCCCATCGCGTCGTAGCCCGAGCCGATGAGCGCGCTCACCTGGCGCCACTGCGTGGCGGTGCCGGTGCCGCCGCCGACGCGCGGGATGGCGTTGCGCAAGGGCGTGATGGTCGGATAGAGGTTCTTGGCCGGCGCCTGCAGATCGATGGCGATGAGGCCGGTCGCGAGGTTGATGCTCTTCGCCAGATCCTGGCTCGGATTGGCGAGCGCCTGCTTGAACTGGTCAAGCGTCTCCTTGGTGACATTGTACATGTGTCGGGGCTCCGTTTTCGTCTCCGGTCGGGAGGCATGGGAAGGCGGCGGCACCCGCAATCGCGAATGACCGTCGCCGCGCGTGCCGTTGCCCAGGCGGCTCTTGGGGTCGTGCCCGGTTAGGCGTCCCGGTGCGTTGGCTGCTCAGCGCGGCAAGCGTTGCGGCAGGCGCAAGGCGAGCTTGGTCAGCTCGTGCGAGCGCTTGTCGGGCGGCAGCGCCGCGAGCCGCGCGATGAAGGCGTCCATCGTCTCGGCCGCGGCGCCGGCGCCGCCGGTGTCCTGTTCCTTGCCGATGGCGACGACCTTGGTCACGCCCTTGGCCGGCATCGGCTGCGCCTCGATGATGGCGAGGCGCTTGGCGAGATCGGCGACTTGCCGCAGCAGCGGCTCGACCGTGGCATCGCGCTTGGCGGCGGCGGGGCAATCGGCGCCGAGCGCGACGGCGGTGTCGTGCAGCTTCTGCACGCGCTCGAGATCGGCCTTGCTGTGGCGCGCGCCGACCTTGGCGAGGAGATCGAGCGCGCCGTCGAGCGCCGCTTTCGTCGACGGCAGCGCCGGCTGAACCGGCGCCATCACCGCATCGTCCGGCGTCTCGTCATCGGCGGTGGAGAGCTCGCCCGTCTCCTCCGCCACCATGGCGCGCAGCAGTTTCGCGCCGGCATCGAGCCAGGCCTTGAGCTTCGCCGGCATGACGCTGCCGTCGCCCTCGCTCGCGGCCTCGGCCGCGGCGGCGGCGGCGGCGCACAACCGATCGATCTCGGCGAGGATGCCGGCGAAGCTCTGCACGTCCGCCATTCCCTTGGCCAGAGCGAGGGCCGCGCCTGCCGGAGGGGACGGCGGCGCAGCCCTCGCGGCGAGCGCGCTCGCGCCCGCCTGTTCGATGCATTTGACCGCCTCGGCCTTGACGAGATGGCGATGTCCGACCGTGCCGCAGTCCCAGATCTGCTGCGGCTGTCGCGCCGCGGCCTTGTAGAGCTCGATCACCGCCTCGGGATTGGCCGGGCGGTCGACCAGGCTGATCTCCATGAGCTCGACGCCGGTGATGACGTGCTTCTGCGCGCGGTCGCGGTCGGTGACGCGGCCGCCGATCGAGAAGCCTTTGTAGACGCCTTCGGTGACCTTCCTCCACGCCTCGTCATCGACGATGCGCGCGGCGAGATAGAGGCCCTTGTCGTCGATCGCCGCTTCCTTGGCGACGCCGACGGCAGAGGGCTGGTGCATCTCGCGGATGTTGGCGAAGCGCATGTAGTCGGGCAGCGCCGCCTCGATCGCCTCCTTGCGCACCACCTCGCCCTGGCTGTCGAGCGCCTCGGTGCTGGCATAGCCGAACACCATGCGCCGCTCGCGGTCGATCTTGGTGATCTCGGCGTAGAGCTTCATCGCTGTCGTCTCCTGTCCCGGAAAATGCGAAGGGCGCCCTGAGGCGCCCTTCGGTCTCGCAATGTGTCGCTGTGTTCGCGTTCGTCGCCGCTCACATCGAGCGAAATGACTCGGCGATGGTGATAAATCCTTCAGGCCAGCCGGTCGCATCCAGGGTGGAAGGATTGGTCCTCGATAAACCGTGCTCAGCGACCGGAGAGGTCGCGGAAGTTATTGGCCTCGTCGTCGCTGATGAACTGCTTGCCGTCCCACTTGACGAATGCCTCGTCGTAATGCGGATCGTAATAGGTCTTGATCAGATGGAAGCCGCCCTTCTTCTGCGGTACGACGGAGAATTCATTGTTCTTGTCCATGAATGCGCCCAGCACATGCCACGAGCGGCGATCCTTCTTTAACACCATGACCCAGCAGCCCTGCGTACCGCAATCATTGATGAGCCCGCTCTCGCGCAGGAACGCCTCGGGCTGACCGTCGTCGTCGAGGTCGGCGAAAGCGCCCTCGAGCGTGTCGATCGCCGCTAAGCGCTGCTCCCTATCGGGGAAGTCCTTAATCGTCTCGGGATCGTTGAGATAATACGTCCGAGCGATGGCGCGCAGCTTCGGTGTCAATGGCGTCACCATCTTGACGACGCGTTCCTCAGTCTGCGCCACGACCGGCGCAGCCAGAGCCAGTGCGAGAACTCCCAAGATCGCCACACAGCGCACGCCCATACCCGCCTCAACAATGACCGCCGTCGCGTCCCGTGCACTATACGGGAACGCCGACCCTCCCTCAACCGACGCGCGAGCCCGGCATGCTCTTGCCGGCGGGTGCCGCGGGCTGTTCCTTATCCTTCGAGACGATCGGGTCGAGATAGTCGGCTTCCTTATTCCGACGCGTTTTATAGTCTTTGAGCGCCCAGTTGCGGAGCATCGACTGCATCTTGACCCAATCCTTATCGGTCGCTGCCTTCCAGAACTTCTTCACGTCGGCGTTTTTGTGGTTAGAGGCCCAAATCTTGCCGTTTTGGAATGTGACCGAAGCGATCACCGTCTGGGCCTGCTCCGGCAGGTCATCGAATTTCGTGCCATTCGGTCCGACCACCGCGTCATAGTTTTCGCGCAGCGGTTTCACTTGTTTTTCTTGCACGGCGGCATTGAGCTTGTCCACTTCGTCTTGGCTGAGACTGAGCGGGTTGCTCTTCAGCTTGGTCTGAGCGTTCGTGCCTTTCAGCCCAAGATAAGGCTTAAGCTTGTCCTTTACCGACTGCGCGATATCGAGAGCGTCGAGCGACTTCTGATCCATCTGCCCGAGATCGACTCCCATCCCGACGGTGACGCCGCTGCTGCCGAGAGGGGCGCCGTTCTTGGCGGGCACATATCCATCAAGCTTGTTTCCTTCGAGCTCTCCGATCTTCTGCCAGTTGATCTTGCCCTTGGATGCGCTGCTGGTATCCGCGCCGCTGCGTCCCTCACTCGCGTCCGACCGCATACTTGGCTCCATCTCGGCATATTGGAGAGCATTGGGTTCGGCTGGGCCGCCGTCACTTGACCAGCGTCCGCGTTCGTCGCGTGGCTGGTCGGGGCTATATTTCGCAAGCGGTGAGCCATCGGCGGCGCGCTGCACCGGCGCGGCGTTTGGCACTTGGCCTTCGCCCACCTTCGCCAGCGGCACCGGGCCTGACCCCGTGAACACCAATGCCACGTCGCCGCCGGCGACCGGGTCGAGGCCGAGGTCACTTCGCGCCTCGTTCACCGTCTTGATGGCATTATTGACGTAGATCTGCGCGACGCTCGCCGCCTTCTGCGCATCGACCTCGCGCTCGTCGCGCCAGCAGAATTCGAGGTCGGGCGCGTCGAACTCGGTGATGAGCACGTAGTCGATGAGCTGCTTCACCCAGGTCTGGATCGGCGCCAGCCCTTCGGCGAGCGCCGCCTGCTGCGCCGTCTCCGCCGTGGCGCGGTTCATCTGCGCCAGGAAGCCCTGCGGCGAGATCGAGAAGGCGAAGCAGACGATGCGCGCCAGCCACTCGTCGAAGGCGCCCTTGAGCTCGGCATCGCGCGTCGGGATGAAGGTCTTGGCGACGCCGCCGGGCACGAACTTGGCGTGACGGCGCTGCGCCAGATTGCCCTCCAAGAGCGCGTCCCAGTATTGCTGGAATTCCTTGATCTGCGGCGGCGTCCAGCTCTCGGGCGTGCCGATCAGCGCCTCCGGCACGTTGCCCTCGGTGTAGTAGGCGAGCTGATGCAGCTGCCGCCTGAGCGCGATGTTGACGGTCATCACGATCTGCTCGACCGGCGAGTAGCCGTAGAGCTTGTGCGGCCGCGGGTTCCGCGGCCGGTAGATCAGCTCGCGCGTGGTGAAATCCGCCGCCGGCAGCCCGTGCAGCACCTGCTGATAGGCGGGATCGGGCGGCTCGGGCGTGCGCCCGTCGGCGTCGATCAGGCGCTTGATGGTGGTGCCGTCGACGATCTCGAGCGCATGCAGCTGCCCGCCGCGATTGCGCCGCAGATAAAGCGTCGGCGCGTCCGCGACGAAGAGATCCTCGAGCAGCTGCCTGAGCCACGTCGACCAGAAATGCACCCGATCGGGCATGCGCAGGAACGCCTCGATCGCGGCGATGCGCGGGTCGTCGTCGCGATTGCGCGGCTTGGCATCGCTGAGATCGGCGCGGCGGATGCTCCAGCGCAGCCGCTCGACCTGGTCCTTGCGCGTCTCGATGACCGTCCGCAGCAAATCATAGCCGTCGGCCAGCGCGCGCAGCTGCGCGAAGCTGATCGGCTCGTCGCTGCGCGGCGCGATGGCGAGGTTGTAGCCGACGGGATAGTCGAACTGCCGCCCGCCGACGTCGGGCGGCGCCTGCGGCGGCAGCGGCTGCAGCGGCCCGAACCAGGTCGCCGGCGTGACGCCGCTGATGATATAGCGCAAGCCCTCGACCGCGCGCTGCACGAAATGCGGCGCGAGGGCCGTCGCGGTGCCGCCTGGGGGCATGGCCGCTTCCCTCAGACCGCGACGCCGGTGACGGGATCGCGCCAGATGCCCGCGGCATCGGCGATGACGAGCTTGCCCAGCGTGGTGTCGAGGAAGCGCTGCCCCTTGGCCGGGGCCGGCGGCCGCGCCGCCGTCGCGCCCGAGGGCGCCACCGGCGTATAGCCCGCGCTGTCGAGCGCATGCACGTCGGATTCATGCGCGTCGATCACCGCGCCGCCGCCCTGGCTCGCATAGGAGCGGCCGTCCTTGGCGATGGACACGACCTTGCTCGGCGACAGCATGCGGATGGTGCCGGTCATCAGAGGAGTCCTTTCGTTGAACAGACGCGATCTTCCCCTCTCCCCTTGCGGGAGAGGGAGGGTGAGGGGTTACGAAGAGCCCCCTCACCCCATCCCACAACCCGTTCGATCGCTCTGCGATCGAACCCTCTCGGGGCCGACCGCAGAGCGGTCGGCCGGGTTGTGCCCGCAAGGGGAGAGGGGGCTAGAGCGAGGGCCGTCAGCCGCGCTGCGCCTCGTAGAGCTGGCGGTAGTAGTCGAGGAGCCCGGTATCGGCGGGGCCGATCATCAGATCGGTGAGCGCCCAGACCAGCGCATCGAGCCGGTCGGGCGATCCACCCGCGACGGTGCGGGCGAGATCGGGCGCGCAGGCGCACATCTGGTCCTCGAGCGCGGGAAAGCTGCCGAGATGATGCACGCTGCCCTGCTCGTAAAGCGCGGCCACCGGCTCCGCGCGCACCGCCTTGCCGCGGCTCGCGCGCACCGCGCGATAGCTGACGCCGGCATCGATGGCGCGGATGGTGGCCTCGACGAGATCGCCGCCATTGTTGATCTCGGCGACGATGCGGTCGGCGTGGCGCGCGTGATAGGCGGCGACGGCGCGGCGCGCCCAGCCCGCCGGCGCAAAGCGGCCGGAGAGATCATCGAGCACATAGCCGCGCCCGTCCTGGCCGAGCCCGGCGACGATGATGCCGGTCTCGTCCGCATTCTCGCCCGCGCTCACCGCGGGATCGATGGCGACGACGACGCGGCGCATCTCCGGCACGGCGGCGACCTTGGCGCGGTCGATGCCGTCGCGATTCCACAGCGCGCCCGGGACGTCCTCGAGCAGCTCGGCCGCGAGCTCCTGGCGGCCGAGCCGCGTCCCCTCGTAGCGGCGCACGATCTGCGCCAGGAAAGCGGGCGCGAGATTGGCGCTGTTGTCATAGGTCGAGCCGCGCGTCACCACCGCGCCCGCATCGCCGAGCAGTTGGCGCAGCAGGCGGATCGGCTTGGGCGTGGTGGTGACGACGCAGCGCGGGTCGTCGCCGAGG
>Ga0185299_10004095_pt1 | contig 18057 bp, 14 predicted proteins | sample PaiPotPPA55metaG_FD_128002 | JGI IMG/M metagenome (GOLD analysis project Ga0185299, IMG submission 128002) | Iron sulfur acid spring bacterial and archeal communities from Banff, Canada, to study Microbial Dark Matter (Phase II) - Paint Pots PPA... ...
CCACTGGCCGGCCACGACGTCGCCGACGACGCGGTCCTGCTGGACGGCCTGCGCCGGGAGGGTGCCGACTGGTACGTCGACGACCTGCACCGGCTCGGTCGGCTGGCCGGGTCCGAGCAGGCGCAGCGCTGGGCGGAGGAGGCCAACCGGCACGAGCCCGAACTACGCACCCACGACCGCTACGGCCACCGGATCGACGAGGTCGACTTCCACCCCTCCTACCACGAACTGCTGTCCGTGGCGGTGCGCGAAGGCCTGGCCGGGGCGCCGTGGGCCGAGCACAAGCCGGGCACGCATGTGGCCCGCGCGGCCGGCTTCATGGTCTGGGCCACCGTCGAGCAGGGGCACGGCTGCCCCGTCTCCATGACCTACGCCGTCGTCCCGGCCCTGCGCGCGAACGCCGCCCTCGCCGACGAATACGAGCCGTTGCTCACCAGCCGTGTCTACGACCCGGGCCTGCGCACCCCGCTCGGCAAGCGCGGGCTGCTCGCGGGGATGGGCATGACCGAGAAGCAGGGCGGCTCCGACGTACGCGCCAACAGCACCGTCGCCGTGCCGCAGCCGGACGGAAGTTGGCGGCTCCGCGGCCACAAGTGGTTCACCAGCGCGCCGATGAACGACGTCTTCCTGGTCCTGGCGCAGGCACCCGGCGGCCTGTCATGCTTCTTCGTCCCACGCGTCCTGCCGGACGGAACGCGGAACAGCTTCCTGATCCAGCGGTTGAAGGACAAGCTCGGCAACCGCAGCAACGCGAGCAGCGAGCCCGAGTTCGATGACACCGTCGCGTGGCTCGTCGGACCGGAGGGGCACGGCGTGCGCACCATCATCGAGATGGTGACCATGACCCGCCTGGACTGCATCCTCGGCTCCGCCTCGGGCACGCGCGCCGCCCTCAACCAGGCCGCGCACCACGTCCGGTACCGCTCCGCGTTCGGCTCGCGGCTTATCGACAAGCCCCTGATGCGCAACGTCGTCGCCGACCTCGCTCTGGAGTCCGAGGCCGCGACCACGCTTGCCCTGCGCGTGGCGGGGGCTGCGGATCGGGCACTGCGCGGGGACGAGTCCGAGCGCGCGTTCCTCCGGCTGGCCACGGCCGTCGGCAAGTACTGGGTGTGCAAGCGCCAGCCCGCCGCGGTCGCGGAAGCGCTGGAATGCCTGGGCGGCAATGGATACGACGAGGCCTCGGGAATGCCGCGGCTCTACCGCGAGGCGCCGCTCAACGGGATCTGGGAGGGCTCGGGCAACGTGAGCGCCCTCGACGTCCTGCGTGCCCTGATCAAGGAACCCGACGCGCTCTCCGCGTACCGCGCTGAGATCGTGGCCGCCGCGGGAGCGGACGCCCGACTGGACACGGCCTGGCGGCAACTGGAAACGGACCTAGTTCTTACCGAGGACGCCGAACTGCGAGCTCGTCGGCTCGTGGAGCGGATGGCACTGGTACTGCAGGGATCGCTGCTCGTGCGGCACGCGCCCGCGGCGGTGGCGGACGCGTTCTGCGCCTCACGCCTCGCCGGGGATCACGGGCTGGCCTTCGGCACCTTGGCAGGGACCGTCGACTTCGACGGGGTGCTCGATCGCGTGCCGGCGCTCCACTGGGAGGTCGCCTCGTCGTAGGCGTTGAGGCCGTCTGGGTGAATGTAGTCGATGGAGATGCGCACGCTGGACCGACGTTGCTGCGCCTTGGCATACGACTCGAACGCGCGGAGGTCGCCGGGTACGAGCCTCGGTCCGTCCAGTGTGCGCGGCCATAGCTTACGGGCCCTGACGCAGTCCGCCTCGAGCAGGTAGAGCGTCACCCTCGCCTGGACGTTCAGCCAGGCGATCAGGCCGAGCACGATGCCGAACACGCCGTACAGATCTTCGGCGTGCCGAAGCTCGTGGCCGACGAGGTAGCTGCCGAGGGAGAGCAGCGCCTGCCACACGACGGCGGTGGCGCAGGCCGCGCGCAGAAAGCTCCAGACCGGCACCTCCTTCGCGATCGCCAGGCGGAGCCCGAGGGTGAAGAACGCCGCGTTGACGAGCGTCGAGACGATCGCGCCGATCCACTCCACCGCAAGCGAATGACCGTCGCTGACTCCGGACACGGTCGTGAGCGTTCCGTTCGCCAGCACGTCCACGACGATCACCGCCAGCAGGGCGAGCCCGCGTCCCTGGCGGTGCAGCCAGCTCGGCCGGCGCGTATACGGAATCTGCCAGACCGTGTTGCACGCCCACTGTGCCGCAGCGCTCAGCCCGCGCGCGCCCCACGCCGTGCCGATCAGGCCGACGGTCAGCCCGAAGCCCGTACCGCTCAGCGAGTGGATGTTCGCTTTCAGCTGCGTGCCGATGACCGGGAACTCCGAGAGCGCCGAGTGCAGCACGGACTGCTGCGCGTGCGGGTCGTTGCGCAGCAGGAGGCCGAGCACCGTCGCGAGCACGAGCAGCAGCGGGAAGACCGCGAGGAAAGCGTAAAAGGAGAGCAGAACGGACAGATAGCCCGCCGAGTCGTCCCCCGCCTTGCGCCAGACGGCCACCGCGAAGGCCGCGGGGCGGAAGGCGCGTTGTGCCGCGTCGAGCCGATCGAGCAGCCTTGGCATGCCTCGCGGGTACCCCGTCCACCGAGCACCATGCACGGCTTGCCTCCAGAGAGTGATGGCAGTGAGAGTGTTGTGAGTGCGACCGCTTCCGGGGAGGATGTCTCCTCCTGGTGCGAGTATCGCAGTGACGATTGGCGGGTCCGCGAGGCCCCCGGAGCGACTACGCTGTCGGCTGGCGCATCCCCGATACCGCTGAGCGAAATCAGACAGAGCCGTCAGCTGACCCATGTTCCAGAATCTGTTTCCAGAGCCTATGTCAGAGCCGCTGTACGAATTGCACTTCAGCGAGCGTGACCTGCCGCGGCTGCGTGCCGACGTCGGCCTGGTGGCCGAGCGGGTGGGGCTCGACCCGATGCGGGTGCCGGACTTCGTCCTGTCCGCGCACGAACTCGCGGCGAACAGCGTCATGCACGCCGACGGCAGCGGGTTGCTCCGGCTGTGGACCGAGGACGGGTACCTGGTCTGCGAGGTGAGCGATCACGGCACGCTCGTCGACGTCGACGCCGGGACGCGCCGCCCCGACCTGACCGGCAAGGGCGGCGCCGGGCTGTGGATCGTCCGGGAGGCCTGCGATCTCGTGCAGATCCGGAGCGTGCCTGGGCTCGGAACGGCGGTGCGGATGCAGATGGCGTTCACCATGCAGAATCAGGGCGAATCGGGCGAGCCCGGCGACTCGGAGAACGCGCGGGTGCCCCAGCCCGATCTGCGCGGAGATTCACGCTGACGGCGCTCGCGCCGCTCGGGCTCGGTACTGCCGCGCGGGCCGGTGCTTTCGCCGGCCGGCTCAGGCCACCAGCGCCTCGTCGAGCGTCTCGCACATGGTCACCAGCTCATCGGCACCGGTCACCTGCAGCGTGCGCTTGACGGCGCGGTGCGGGGCGATCAGGCGGAGCTTTCCGCCGACCTCCTTCGCTTTGGCGTTCGCCAGCAGCAGCACGCGCAGGCCGCTCGAGTCGAGGAAGCGCAACTCGGTGCCGTCGAGCACGACCACCCCGGCGGGCTCGATCAACGGCTCGAGTTCACCCCAGAACCCCTCGGCCGCAGCGAGGTCGAGCTCGCCGGCCAGAGTAATCACATAACGGCCCGGGCCATCCTGCGCTACGGCTACTGCGAGGCGGTCCATAGAAATCCAGCACGCTCCTAGGAAGACGGTCGGGCTATCAGGCCGAGCCTGTAAGCGCACAGTTTAGCGGCTCGTGCACCATCGGTGCGGCGGCTCGGTTCGTCAGTGTTCGTCGACGTCGGGGCGGGGCCGGGCGGGTTCGAGGCCGGGTCCGCTCGTCTTGGGCTACCCGGTGCGCGCCGGTTCATGCTCGAATGAGGCCGCCGCAATCGGATCGAGCGGCCGTGCGCTGGGTACGGGGACGTTTGCCGGGGCAGGCGAACGGTTACCAGTCCGGGCGGGAACGGAGGTGCCATGCGATCCGAGCCGACGGCCGACCACGGAAAGCACCAGGATCACAATGAGCACAGCACGGACCACCCGGACCGCTCGGACCGTACCGAGCAGCGTGCCGAGACCGTCCGGACACTGCGGCGTATCACGGAGCTGCCCGAGGGCGATCCCGAGCGGGCCAGGCTGCGCGCCCTGGTGATCGAGGACCACATGCCCTACGCGCGGCACATCGCCCAGCGCTACGGCGGCCACGGATCGTCCGGCGAGGATTTCGAGCAGGTCGCCTACCTCGGCCTGGTCAAGGCCGTCGACAACTTCGATCCCGAGCACGGCACCGGGTTCCTCGGCTACGCCGCACCGATGATCATCGGCGAGATCAAGCGCTACTTCCGCGACGCGACCTGGGGTGTGCACGTCCCGCGCCGGATGCAGGAGCTCACCGGCGCACTCCGTAAGGCCACTGACACGCTCACCCACGACCTCGGCCGCGAGCCCACGATCCCCGAGCTCGCCGAGTACCTCGGCGCCGAACCGGAGGAGATCGTCGAGGCGCTCGACGCGGCCGGGGCGTACACCACCGCCTCGTTGGACATCCCGGTCAACGCGGAGGAGCAGGGAGCGAGCCTGCTCGACTTCATGGGCGAGGAGGACGCGCGTTTCGAGGCCGTGATCGACCGGCAGGTCCTCGTCGAGCTGCTCGGCAAACTCGGCGAGCGGGACAAACGCATCCTGCTGATGCGCTACTTCCGCGGCATGACCCAGGCCGAGATCGGCGAGCAGCTCGGCGTGTCGCAGATGCAGATCTCCCGCCTGCTGACCCGTATCCTGCGGGAACTGCGGGCCGGATTCGGCTGACGTGGGTATGCCGCCGCGCGGGGCGGTAACCCGGTGCTCGCGTGGCGGGCGCTCCGAAGGGGTATTGATGGGAAAAGCCTGATGCGGTGCGCGGCCGCGAACGGGGTAGCGGACTCTAGGTGGGAGCGGGAGCTGACCGATGCGGGACGAGACGGCGGGCGACGAGGGTATCCGAATCGGTGACGAGGCTCGCGATGAGCTTTCGGCGCGGCAGGCCCGAGATCAGGGCATGGATCAGAATCAGGACCGGTACCAGGATGGATTCAAGCGGCCCGCGCCGGAGCCGGACGGCCTGCTGCCCGAGTCAGAGGTCAACATCGAGATCCCGGCCGACCGGCTCTACGTGGTGCTCGCCCGCTCGGCGGCCGTGCATCTCGGCTCGGTACTGCGGCTGGGCATCACCGATGTGACCGACCTGCGCCTTGCCGTGGACGAGGCGTGCGCGCTCTTCCTGCTGAACCCGGCCTTCCCGGACGGCGGGGCAGTGGGCCTGGCCTGCCGCTTCGCGGCCTATCCGGAGGAGCTGCGGGTGACCGTGCGGGCCCCGGTCCCGGCGGGTTTCGCCCCGGACACCGAGGCCATCGGCTGGATCATGCTCGGCGCGCTGGTCGACGATCTGGCCTGGACCCGGCAGGACGGCTACGGCACACTCACGCTGACCAAGCGGATCGCGCTGGCCGAGTCCACGACGTGACATGTGACCGGTGACCGGCGGCCCGGGCTGATTACCGGCTCGGGGCCGCCGGTTTGACCGTCATCGTTTAATCAGCCTGCTTATCAGCATCAGCAGGTGGTCCACGTCCACCGGCTTCGTCACGTGCTCGTCGGTGCCTGCGGCCAGGCTGCGCTCGCGGTCGCCCGGGGCCGCCCGCGCTGTGACGGCGATGATGGGAAGCGCGGCGAACTCCGGGTAGGAGCGGATCCGCGCGGTCGTCGCGTACCCGTCGAGCCCGGGCATCATCAGGTCCATCAGCACGACGCGGACATCGGGGTTGCGCACGAGCAGCTCGATCCCCTCCACGCCGTTGTCCGCAGTCAGGGTCGTGAGACCGTACAGCTCGAGGGCGCTGACCATGGCGAAGACGTTGCGCACGTCGTCGTCCACGACGAGCACCTTTTCACCGCCGAAGCGGATCTGATTCCGGCCGGCGTCATCGGGCTGCGCGGGCGACTCGAGGTCACCCTGAACGGCAGTCCGCCACAGCGCGGTCAGCTGCTCGACGGCTTGCCCGGTCGAGCGGACTATCTCAGCATGGTCGCGCCCCGACATGGCGGTGACGGCCTGATCCTGCGCCGCAGGGTCGTCGACCGGAGCGAAGCACAGCACCGGCACTTCGGGCACGTAGGCGTCGAGAGCGGCGATGACGGAGAGCAGGACGTTCCGCCCGGCACGCGCGTCGAGTAGCGCGCAGACGAACTTGACCTGTTGCCCGGCGGCGGCCAGGTACACCGCTTCGGCGGAGTCCACGCGCCGCACCGCGGAATCGTCCCAGCCGCCGTCGAGCCCGCTCAAAGCCGCTTGCGCCGCCATTCGCATCGGTCCGTCAAGCGTGCGGCCGTTATCGGCTTCGAGGACGAGGATGGTCGGCGTGTCCTCGGCAATCGTGGCGCGCCGCACCCTCGTCAACTCGTGCTCAAGGGCCTGTGCCCGGCCCGCGATCGCGTTGAAGAGAAGGTAGAGCTCTGTGATCTCTTCCGGTTGCGCCCTGGTTGGCGGCATCGGCGCTCGCGCGGACAGGTCGCCGCCGTGTACGGCGCGCATGGCGTGTAGCAGCCCGGTCAACCTGGTGGCGCCGGGGCCTTCAGTGCCTGCTGCGTTCACGCTGAGGCCTCCTGAGGTGCGAGAACGAACACCGCCGGAACGAGTTCCGGGCTACCCGGCCGAAGCTACCAGGAGGCGCGGTTTTAGGCGGCCGGGTCTCGGTTCGCGGATTTTCCGGAGCCGCTCGAGGAACCGGGATAGGACCCCGCCGTGCCGAACACCTGACGTGTCGTCACGGCCCGCTCGGCGCGGCCGCGTCCGGCGAAGCTGACCGCCCAGTGGAACAACGTGGTGATCCGCTGCTCGAAACCGACGAGGTAGAACAGGTGGACGAAGAGCCAGAGCAGCCACGCCGCGAAGCCGGTGGCCCGGATCGGCCCGACCGAGGCGACGGCGCTGAAGCGGGAGATCGTCGCCATCGTGCCCTTGTCCCGATAGTGGAAGGCGGGCTTTCCGGGGCGGCCGCTGAGGCGTCCGGTGATCTGGCCGGCGGCGTAGCGGCCGCCCTGGATGGCGACCTGGGCGACGCCGGGCAGGTCGTTCAGCGCCATGACGTCGCCGATGACGAAGATCTCCGGATGCCCGGGCAGCGTGCAGTCCGGCAGCACCTTGATCCGGCCGGCCTTGTCGGTCGGGGCGCTCGTGGCCGTGGCGAGCTGCGCGGCGAACGGCGAGGCCGATACCCCGGCCGCCCAGACCTTGACCATGGACTCGATGCGCTCGCTGCCGCCGTCCGGGTTCTTGAAGGTGACGCTGCGCGCGTCCACATCGGTGACCGTCGTGCCGAGACGCACCTCGACGCCGAGCGAGGTGAGTTTGCGCAGCGCGCTGGCCGAGAGCGAAGGGCCGAACGTGGGCAGCACCTGGTCCACCGCGTCGACGAGCAGGATGCGGGCCGAGCGCGGGTCGATCCGCCGGAACTCGCCGTGCAGGGCGCGGTGGGCGAGCTCGGCGATCTGCCCGGCCATCTCGACGCCGGTGGCCCCGGCCCCGACGACGGTGAAGGTCAGGCGCCGGGCGCGGGCGGCGGGATCGTCCTCGAGCTCTGCGAGTTCGAAGGCGCCGAAGATGCGGCCGCGCAGGTCAAGAGCGTCGTCGATGCTCTTGAGCCCGGGCGCGTGCGCGGCGAACTCGGGATGGCCGAAGTAGGACTGGCTGGCGCCCGTCGCGACGATGAGGCTGTCGTAGCCCACGGTGAACGGCGAGGTGCGGCCGGGCGTGCGGGCCGTGATCTGGCGCGCGGAGGGGTCGATGCCGACGGCGGTGCCGAGCAGTACTCGGGCGTTGCGCTGCCGGCGCAGGATCTCGCGCGTGGCCGGCGCGATCTCGCCCTGGGACAGGATGCCGGTGGCGACCTGGTAGAGCAGCGGCTGGAACAGGTGCTGCGGGGTGCCCGCCAGAACGGTGACGTCGACCTCTGCGCGGCGTAGCGCGCGGGCGGCGAAGAGCCCGCCGAACCCCGACCCGATGATCAGGACCCGATGGCGGGCGGCCGGCGCCCAGGCGAGTGGTGTCGGTGCGGGCTCAGTCGTGTCCATGCGCCACCCGGTTCCCATGATTCCGAAGTGTAAACCGGAATCACGCCCCGCAGAAGCGGGCAAGATCGCGGGCATTTGACGGTGTGTACGGCCGCTATGCAGACTGTCGATCCGGGTGACCGGGCCCGCACCACCCGGCGCGCGAAACGCCGAGGTGGCGGGGCTGCCCGGGTTCGGACGCCGCTGAAATTACATTTCTTTGCATGGGCACGACGCGCAGCAAGCGGGCTGAGGAGCCTGAGGAGTCCGGACACGACCGGCAAGGTTCAGGTGACGAACACGTCGATTACGTCGAACACGATAGTCATACTGATCACATCGGCCACGGTGCGGACGGCCGTCCACCGCGGCCCTGGCGTGCGCTCGGCGTCTTCCTCGGCGTCAGCGTGCTGGCCGGGGTACTGCTCGCCGGCTTCCTGCTGCCGATGGTCGGCGCCTCCGGCCTCGTCGTGAAGGCGGCGTCCGACCATTTCGAGGACCTGCCGAACGCCTTCCAGACCCCGTCCTCCCTGCCGCAGCGTACGAACATCCTCGCCGCCGACGGCTCGGTGCTCGCGCAGACGTGGGGTGACTACGGCAACCGTGTCGTGGTGCCCATGAACCAGATCAACCCGGACATGCCCAACGCCCTCATCGCCATCGAGGACTCGCGCTACTACCAGCACGGCGGCATCGACCTCACCGGCACCGTGCGCGCGTTTTTCCGCGACGCACAGGGCGGCGACACCCAGGGCGGGTCGACGATCGCGCAGCAGTACGTCAAGAACGTGCTGTTGCTCGACGCCGGCACGAACAAGCAGCGCCAGCAGGAGGCCGTCGCCGACACCATCGCCCGGAAGATCACCGAGCTGCGCTACGCCGTCTCCGTCGAACGTGCGATGAGCAAGGAACAGATTCTCGAGAACTACCTCAACCTCGTCTACTTCGGCAACAACTCATACGGCGTGCAGGCTGCGGCGCAACGCTACTTCTCCACCACCGCGGCCCTCCTGACCCCGCCTCAGGCAGCGCTGCTGGCCGCGGTCGTCAACAGCCCCACCTACTACGACCCGTTCACGCACCCGCAGAACGCCCTGGCCCGGCGCAACCTCGTGTTGGAGAAGATGGCCTCGCCCGACCTCAACTACCTCTCGGCGAAAGACGCCGCCGCCTACGAGCAGACACCGCTCGGCCTGAACCCGACCCCGGCCAACAGCGGGTGCATCGCGGCGGGTGCCTCGGCGTCGTTCTACTGCAACTACGTCTACACCACCCTCCTCGCCGATCCGGATTACGGTGCGACTCGCGCGGACCGAGAAGCGCTCTGGGAGCAGGGCGGCCTGACCATCAACACCACGATGGACCCGACTGCGCAGAATGCTGCGGCCAAGGCCGTCGCTGCGCACACTTATCCGACGGACAAGGTCGCCTCGGCGATCGCCATGATCGAGCCGGGCACCGGGCGTATCAAGGCCATGGCCCAGTCCAGGCCCATGGGCAACGGCACCGGGCACACCTACGTCAATCTCGCCGCGGACCCGGCGCACAACGGCACCCTGGGCTACCAGGCCGGCTCCTCGTTCAAGATCTTCACCGGCCTCGCCGCGCTCAACCAGGGCATCGACCCGAGCCTGCCGATCGACGCGCCCTCTCCGCTGGTGCTCGCCGGGACGCAACTGCCGGCCTGCGTGGACGGCGTGAACTCGGTGACCTGGCCGTCGAACTACGCGCCCACCAACGACGACAAGAACGAGTACCTCGTGCCGATGGACCAGGCGTTCTGGTACTCCGTCAACACCTACTTCCTCACCCTCGAGACGCAGACCGGCCTGTGCGCCCCGGCGACGCTGGCCGAGTCCATGGGCGTGACCCAGGACAACGACCTCGGCACCGGCAAGCCTCTTGGCCAGTTCGCCTCCTTCACCCTCGGCACGAACCAGATCACGCCGATCGCGATGGCCGCGGCGTACGCGACGGTCGCGGCGCAGGGCGTGTACTGCGTGCCCTACGTGATCACCGGGGTGACGGACGCGACCGGCAAGCAGTACAAGGGGCAGCAGCAGTCCTGCAAGCAGGTGCTCGCGGGCAACACCGCGAACGAACTGACCTCGATGCTCCAGGGTGTGCTCACCCAGCCGGGGGCGACGGCCTCGGGCCTCGGGCTCTCGGCCGGCCGGCCGGCGGCGGGCAAGACCGGCACCACGGACGGTTCGGTGGCGACGTGGTTCGACGGATACACCCCGCAGCTCGCGGCGGCCGTCTTCACGGGCTTCGTGGACTCGGGCGGTGGCAAGGGGGAGTCGATGTCGAACATGAGCGTCGGCGGCCAGTACTACGGCGGGGAGATCTTCGGCGCGACGATCTCGGCGCCGATCTGGCAGCAGGCGATGGACGGGGCGCTGGCCAATCAGCCGGTGCTCCAGTTCAACGCGCCGACCGGCTTCCCGGCGGATCAGCCGGCGACCGGCTCGCCGATCGTGAACGCGTCACCCACCGCCCTCGGCGCGGGCAATACGCCGATCGCGGTGCTGCCGGGCCTCGGGACGCGCAAGGCTCCGGTTCCCGGACAGGCGCCGAAGGCGCAGAATACGCCGAAGAAGCCGGGCAGGCACTGAGGCACACGTCGTACAGCGCGACCCGGTTCAAACCGCGACTGGCGTCCAGACCCTTTTCATTCAACACTCAAGCATCTCGCTGCGCCCCCCCCCCCCCCCCGATCTCAACCCTCACCTTCGTCGCGGTGCTCCTCGAGAGCCCAACCCCGTCGTACCTCCGGCCATGCTCCACACCCGGCCAACCACACGCGCAAGCGACAGGAGAGCCCACTTCTTGCCAATGCGGGCCGACTTAGGGCTACCACGTGCTCAGGGCTCGGGCGCGTGCACGGCCTAGACGTGCGGTCGTGGGCCGGATACCAGGGCCAGATCCGCGCTTATGGCCGCTGCCGCAGCCTTGAGCAGCGGCAGGACCTCCGACCGCCCCTGCGCGGGGCTCGTGCGGGCCGCGTGCATCGATACATTCACCGCGGCCACCGCCACGCCCGCGGTGTCGCGCACCGGGACCGCTATGGACCTCAGGCCCTCCTCGAGCTCCTGATCCACCAGCGCGTATCCGTCCCGCGCCACGTCGTCGAGGATCGACAGCAATCGCGCGCGGTCCGTCACCGTGTACTTAGTCAGTGCCCTGAGCTGCTTGTCACCGATGAGGCTCGCCCGCTCGGCGGCCGGCCGATCGGCCAGCAATACGCGGCCCATCGACGTCGCGTAGGCGGGGAACCTGGTGCCTATCATGATGTCCACGCTCATGATCCGGCCCGCCGCTGCCCGCGCGACGTACCGCACGTCATCGCCGTCGAGTACGGCCATCGACGTCGACTCGTGCACCATGCGCACGAGCTGGGCCAGGTGTGGCTGCGCGAGTTCGCCGAGGGTGAGCTGGCTGAGCCTCGCATATCCGAGTTCGAGCACTCTAGGCAGGATCCGGAAGCGGTGGCCGTCCGTGGCGACGTAGCCCTGCCGTACCGCGGTGAGCAGCGATCGCCTCGCTGTAGCACGAGGCAGACCCGTCGCCGCCGCGGCCTCGGAGAGCGTGAGGCCGTCCGTGCCGCCCTCGCCGAGCACGGACAGCACGCTGATTCCCCTGGCCAGCGACTGCAGGTACTCGGGTCCGAGCTGCTCCTTCGCCGCCGCCGTCGGGTCCGCGGCCTGGTCCGGTGCCTTGTCCGGGGCCTGGTCTGAGGTCTGATCCGCCGCACGGGGCCCGGCGCCGGCGGCGGCCTCGACCAGCCGCGCCGTCATCTCCCGGGCCGTGGCCCACATCTCCGGCAGCGTCGCCTCGCGCAACGTCTCGATCGTCTGCCGACTGGTGTGGCTCACCGCGCTCAACGCGCACACGACCTGGCCCTCGGCGTCATAGACCGGCACCGCCAGCGCGATCAGCCCCTGCTCGATGAGCTGGTCGTCCTCCGCCCAACCGGTGCGGCGCGCCCCGGCGATGCGGTCGGTGAACGAGTCGACCGACGAGAGTTGCGGGCGGTGCGTCGGCAGGGCCGGGAAGTCGACGTACTCCGGGTCGCGCTCCAGCCGCTCCCGCCACGCGGCGAACTCCGCCTCGCTCCAATTCTGCGCGAAGATCGCCCCCGGCGCGCAGCGCTCGGCAGGCAGCGCGTCGCCGACCCGGAACGCGACCGACAGCGCGCGTCGACGCTTGATCTGCAGGATGAACCGCACCGAATCCCGGTCGGGGACGGCGAGTGACACCGATTCGTCGAGCCGCGCGGACAGTGCCTCGGCGGGGGCGGCGAGCAGCCCGGGCAGGGCGCATCCGCGCAGGTAGGCGGTGCCGGTCTGGGCCGCGGCCGGCGCGAGCGCCAGATCCCGGCCGTCACCCTCGGCGCGCAGGTAGCCGAGTTCGCCGAGGGTCGCGGCGACCCGGTCCACCGTCGCGCGGGCCAGCCCGGTGCTCTTCGTCAGCTCGCTCGCACGCAGCCGGCCGCCCGGCGCCGTGGCGAGGGCGCGCAGCACCGCGAAACCGCGTTCGAGCGGTCCGACGGTCTCGTCCGGATGCGGCCCCGTCCCGCGCTGCGCCGGTTCTGCCAAGCTCACTAGCCTTCTCGCCCTCGTTCGGCCCACATCCCTCGCAGGCACTCTAACCGCGCTCCGCCGGGCCGGGCCGTTGACAAGCGGCGGCGCGGCCAGCAGACTCGGCCTGGTAAGAATGAAATATAGTTCATCTGGCGAACACACGTGAGGTTCCATGGACAAGGCGGTGGCCACGGCGGCCGAGGCGGTGGCGGACATCGGGGACGGAGCGTCCCTGGCGGTCGGCGGGTTCGGTCTGAGTGGTGTCCCGAATGTGCTCATCGCCGCGCTCTACGAGCAGGGTGCACGAGAACTGAGCGTCGTGTCGAACAACTGCGGCGTGGACGGGGGCGGGCTCGGCATCCTGCTCGCGGCCGGCCGGATCAACCGGGTGACCGGCAGCTACGTCGGCGAGAACAAGGAATTCGCCAGGCGCTACCTCTCCGGTGAACTCGAGCTCGAACTCACCCCGCAGGGCACGCTGGCCGAGCGACTGCGCGCGGGCGGCGCCGGCATCCCCGCGTTCTTCACACCAGCGGGTGTGGGTACACAGGTCGCCGAGGGCGGGCTGCCGTGGCGTTACGCCGAGGATGGCAGTGTGCTCGTCGCGTCGCCGGCCAAGGAGGTGCGCGAGTTCGACGGGGTCGAATACGTCATGGAACGCGGCATCCGCACCGACTTCGCGCTCGTCCGCGCCTGGAAGGGCGACCGGGACGGCAACCTCGTCTTCCGCCGCGCCTCCCGCAACTTCAACCCGCTCGCCGCGATGGCCGGCCGGATCGCGATCGCGGAGGTCGAGGAACTGGTCGAGCCGGGCGAGCTCGAGCCGGATTCCGTGCACCTGCCCGGGATCTTCGTGCAGCGGGTCCTGCCGCTCACCCCGGAGCAGGCCGCGGCCAAGGGGATCGAGAAGCAGACCGTGACCCACCGACCGGCGCTCGATGCAGAGAACCCCACGGACCCGGAGGTGCGCGCCTGATGGCCGCCTGGACTCGTGCGCAGATGGCCGCCCGCGCGGCCGCCGAACTGACCGACGGTTCTTATGTCAACCTCGGTATCGGCCTGCCGACCCTGATCCCGAACCACCTGCCCGCCGGGGTGGACGTGGTGCTGCACTCGGAGAACGGCATCCTCGGCGTCGGCCCGTACCCGTACCCGGAGGATCTGGACGCCGACCTGATCAACGCGGGGAAGGAGACCGTGACGGTGAACCCCGGCGCGGCCTTCTTCGACTCCTCGCTCTCCTTCGGCATGATCCGCGGCGGCCACGTCGACACCGCGGTCCTCGGCGCGATGCAGGTATCCGCGCGGGGCGACCTGGCGAACTGGGCCGTCCCCGGCAAGATGATCAAGGGCATGGGCGGCGCGATGGACCTGGTGCACGGCGCCCGGCGGGTCATCGTGCTGATGGAGCACGTCACCAAGGACGGCAGCCCGAAGATCCTGCCCGAGTGCACGCTGCCGCTGACCGGCCGCCGCTGCGTGCACCGGATCATCACCGACCTCGGCGTCCTCGACGTCACCGAGCACGGCCTGCGCCTGGTCGAGACCGCGCCGGGGGTCGAGGAGTCCGAACTGCGCGCCAAGACGGCCGCCCCGATCCTCGACCGCCGCGCGCTGCCGACGCGTCGAGCCACTGCCGCTGACGCCGACCCCGCCGCCTGAGCAGCACCGAAGGGACAGAGCACCGATGACCACCCAGCAGCAGATCGACGAGGAGATCGCGCGCTACGCCGACCGGCTGCAGCCCGGCGGCCACCCGCCCCGCGACTATCCGCCCTACCGCAGCAGCATCCTGCGTCACCCGAAGCAGCCGCTGGCCATGCTCCAGGATCCGGAGGCGGTCGAGCTGTGGGGACCGGTCTTCGGCTCCGGCGACGTCACCGAGCTCGACGCGGACCTGACCCTGCAGCACAGCGGGGAGCCGATCGGCGAGCGGATCACCGTGTCCGGCCGGGTCACCGACCGCACCGGGCGCCCGATACGCGGACAGCTCGTCGAGATCTGGCAGGCGAACGCCGCCGGCCGCTACGTGCACCGGCGCGAGCAGCACCCGGCGCCGCTCGACCCCAACTTCACCGGGGCCGGCCGCGCCCTGACGGACGAGAACGGCGCGTACCGCTTCACCACGATCAAGCCCGGGCCGTACCCTTGGGGTAACCACGTCAATGCGTGGAGGCCCGCGCACATCCACTTCTCGCTGTTCGGCACGGCGTTCACGCAGCGGCTGGTCACCCAGATGTACTTCCCGGGCGACCCGCTCTTCGCCTTCGACCCGATCTTCCAGTCCGTCGCGGACCCGGCCGCGCAGCGCCGGCTGATCGCCGCATACGAGCACGAACGGTCGGTCTCCGAGTTCTCCCTCGGCTACCGCTTCGACATCGTGCTCGACGGGCCGAGCGCCACCGGCTTCGAGGACGAGGAGAACCGATGAGCGACCAGAAGCTCGACCCCACCCCGGCGCAGACCGTCGGACCCTTCTTCGGCTACGCGCTCCCGTTCCCCGGCGGCCCGGACGTGGCCCCGGCCGGACACCCGGACGCGATCACCGTGCACGGATACGTGTACGACGGCGAGGGCCGGCCCATCCCGGACGCCGTCCTCGACTTCTGGCAGGCCGCGCCGGACGGCTCACGCGCCGGCGCCCCCGGATCGCTGCGGGTGGACACGTCGAGCGGCGCGCTGCTCGGCCGCGACGGGGTGCGCTTCACCGGCTACGGCCGCGTCCCGACCGACGGCGACGGACACTGGGCCCTGCGCACCCTCGCCCCCGCGCCGGAAGCGCCGTACATTTCAGTATGCGTGTTCGCACGCGGTCTGCTCCACCACCTGTTCACGAGGATCTACCTGCCCGGCAGCGCCGACGACGCCCTGCTCGCAAGCCTCGCTCCCGAGCGCCGCGCCACTCTGCGTGCCACGCAGGACGGCGCCGCATACCGCTTTGACATCCGGATCCAGGGGAGCGAGTCAGAAGGAGCACAGGAGACGGTGTTCCTTGACTTCGTCTGATTGCGCCGAGTCGGAAGAGACGGTGTTCCTTGACTTCAGCTGATCCCGCTCGCGCTGCCTCAGCGCTCGATCTCGGTCTACTCGCCCCCGGCCGCGCCGGGAGCAGGGTCGAGACCGAGACCGGTGACGGCGCGTATCTGCAAGCCCTGCTGGACGCCGAGGCTGCGCTCGCCCGGGCGCAAGCGGCGCTCGGGCTGATCCCCGCCGCGGCGACCGTGGCGATCTCGGCCGCGGCGCAGGCCGAGAACTTCGACCTGCGAGGACTCGCGCTCAGCGCAAGCGTCGGCGGCAACCCGGTGATCCCGCTGGTCGGCGCGCTGCGTGCGGCCGTCGGCGCGGAACACGCCGCCTACGTCCACCGCGGCGCGACCAGCCAGGACATCATGGATACCGCGACGATGCTGGTCGCGGAACGGGCCAGGGTCGTCTGCCTTGCCGACCTCGACCGCGTGGCCGCAGCGCTCGCCCGGTTGGCTGCGCTGCACCGCGACACGCCGATGGCCGGCCGTACGCTCACCCAGCACGCCGTGCCCACCACCTTCGGCCTGAAGGTCGCGGGCTGGCGGAGCCTGGTCCTCGACGCCCGCGACCAGCTCGCCGGGTGCACCCTGCCGGCCCAGATCGGCGGCGCGGCGGGCACCCTCGCGGCACTCATCCCCGCCGACGAGGCGCACTCGGTCTTCGAGCTCGTCGTCCGATACGCCGCCGAGGCCGGGCTCGACGCCCCGGAGTTGCCCTGGCACGTCCTGCGCACGCCGGTCGCCGAACTCGGCGGGGCGCTCGCGCTCACGGCCGGGGCGCTCGGCAAGTTCGCTGCGGACGTCCTCGTGCTGGGGCGCACCGAGATCGGCGAGATCGCGATGCGCAGCGGCGGCGCGGGCGGCTCCTCCGCCATGCCGCACAAGGCGAACCCGGTCAACGCCACACTCATCGCCTCCGCCGCCCGGCAGGTCCCGGCGCTGGCGAGCGTGCTGTACGCGTCGATGGTCGCCGAGGACGAGCGGCCCGCGGGCGCCTGGCACGCCGAATGGTCCAGCCTGCGCGAGGCACTGCGGCAGGTGGGCACTGCGGCGGAATTGGCCGCGAACCTCGCGGAAGGGCTCGACGCGCGCCCGGAGCGGATGGCGGCCAACCTGGCACTCAGCGACGGCCTCATCGTCTCCGAACGCCTGGTGGGCGAACTGGAACCGCTGCTCGGACGCGAGACCGCGCGAGCCGTACTGTCCGCCGCCGCGCAGGCGGCCGGTCAGCAGGGCACCTCATTCCGGCAAACCCTGGGCGAGACGCCTGAGATCAATGCCCTCATCGACGGAAAGCAGCTCACCGAGGAGGACCTGGACCAGTGGCTCGATCCGGCCGGCTATCTCGGCGCAGCCGCAGACCTCGTCGACCGCTCGCTCAGCCGCCTTCCGCGCACCGGCAGGTCGCGCCCCGCCAAGTGAAGGCCGTAAGGACTAGCAAGGACTCCGCATGCCGACTCGCGTTCTCCACCATCTGATCGACGGCCCGCTCGCGCCCGACACGCGCGGCGCCGACTCATCCGCTCAGCCCGAGCAGCCCGCTCGGCCGCAGCTGCCCCCGCTCCTGCTCGGCTCGTCCATCGGAACGACGAGCGCACTCTGGGCAGAGGTCGTCCCCGTCCTATCCCGGCACCGCACCGTCGTCCGCTGGGACCTGCCCGGACACGGAGGCAGCCCGGCCGACCTGCTGCCCGCCGACGCAGTGGTCGACGACTTCGGCAAGCTCGTCCTCGACCTCGCCGACAGTCTCGGCGTTGCGACCTTCGACTACGCGGGTGACTCGTTCGGCGGTGCGATCGGCACCTGGCTCGCCGCGCACCACCCGGAGCGCGTCAACGCGCTTGCGATCCTGTGCTCCTCGGCGCACTTCGGCGACCCGGCGAACTGGCGAGCCCGTGCGGAAAAGGTTCGCGCCGAGCGTGCCGAGGCCATGGTGGAGCTCGCCGAGACCGCTCCGAACCGCTGGTTCCCCGCAGACGCGCCGATCCGAACGTCTGCCGAGGCCGCGGCACTCATTGCCACGCACGCGACCGTGGACCCGGACGGCTACGCAGCCTGCTGCGACGCCATCGCGGCCGTGGACCTCACTCCCGCACTCGGGAAGATCACCGCGCCGACGCTCGTCATCGCTGGCCGACAGGACCCGGCCACCCCGCCGACGCATGCGCGGGAGCTGGCTGACGGCATCGCCGAGAGCACGCTGCTCGAACTCCGCAGCGTGGGGCACCTGGCCCCGATCGAGGCGCCCGGTCGGGTCGCGTCGGCACTGGCAGAGCACTTCGGCACGGGTGCGGGCGCTGGCACTGGCACGGGTGCGGGAGCGGGAGCGGGAGCGGGCATCG
>Ga0185299_10004096_pt1 | contig 18056 bp, 28 predicted proteins | sample PaiPotPPA55metaG_FD_128002 | JGI IMG/M metagenome (GOLD analysis project Ga0185299, IMG submission 128002) | Iron sulfur acid spring bacterial and archeal communities from Banff, Canada, to study Microbial Dark Matter (Phase II) - Paint Pots PPA... ...
TGATCCGTGCGAACGCGCATCTCGGGAGACAAGTAACTGAACATATGATTTTGCTGCTGATCGTCTCCGCGCATGTCTTCTCGTACCACAGTCGCCTGTGGATTAGGAGTAGTTTTTCAGCAGCCTGCTAAGGGTCTTGGCGATTGAAAACAGGGTTGAGAGGGTGGGTATACCGTCATCCTAAGGCCTCAATCGTCTTGTGCGCGATCCAGATCAGCGGATCGCCTTTTTTGTTTTGTCTACTTTCCGCATGTCGGAATTGGCGCTCCCACTCCGCTAGGCTGCGGCCTGCTGAGCCGTCATAAAGCTGCGCACGGTTTCTGTGAGTTGCCTATCCGCCTCGTCAGCAATAATCATCACGTCTAACAGCACGTCACTCTGATCGAGTTCGCTCTGATGGAGATGTAAAGTGCCAAATGTGCTGACTTGGAATATCCGCGACTCCTCAACTAGCATGGAGGGAGAGTAGCCCTGCGCAAACCGTACGTTGCCATGCTCGGCTGCGGCCATGGAGATAATCGGCTGGGCATCCTTGCCACGTCGCAGGCGGCAAAGCAGGTCGTCGAACAGCTTAGGCAGATGGCTTGCGCGGTCTGAATCGCTAAGTGGAATGTTGGTCAGGTCTGGAACCAGTTTCACCAGCTTCAGCCATTCCTTGATCGTAAAAGCGAGTTCCCGCTCCAGTATGACCGCCACACTCTTTACTGTATTCAATTTTGTCCTTTTTGCTCCGGAATGGTTATGGCATGACCTTACTGCATTGGTGATACACAAAGATGTTCAAAACAGGACAATCCGTTTTGAAACTTGGGGCGGACCGCCAAATGTCTACATATTTCCACAATCAGGTCAAAATTGACCAGTCTTACACCCTCGATTTGGGGCATTGTCTTTTTGCCATTATGAAAAAAGAACTCAGCCCCAAACAGATACTCGCTGTTCGTTGTCCTACTTGTGGTGCCGCACCGGGGAAGAAGTGTGAGCTTGCCAGTGGCCTACCCCGTACGACATCACATCGTGATCGCCGACTGTTGGCAGCAGATTCCGAAACGTAGCAACGCACTGTAAAGTGGCGTAACCACTTCATTCTGCCTTCCCGCACACAGTATCAATCTTCTTCATTATCTGCATGCAGCGGCCCCTCCGTTTCGGCTTCTTATACCAAGGCATAATAGATTTTCCTCGCGTTGCGATGGTAGTTTCTCTCGTATGGGTACCGAGAGGGCTAGAAGCGGGCTAGAGTTCTGGGATATAAAGCCGCAAACCATCCCTCGGGTCTGCCTTCCCCATTTTCCCTGAACTTTTTCGGGCCGGTCGGTACCCGGTCCCGTTTTGCTGCGCGGTGCAAAGGGAGATGAGGACGGTGACCTTTGTTGGGCAACGATGTGGTTCTGATTGTTGATGACAGTAAGTTCATTGCGCAAGCATATTCCCGAGTACTGCTGGGCTTGGGTTATCGAGTTCTCATTGCCTGCGACGGCAAAACTGGGCTTTTTGCTGCTGAGAGTTGTCACCCGAGCATCATCCTTCTCGACATGCTCATGCCCGATATGGATGGTGTAGAGGTGCTGCGAACATTGAAGGAGACACCATCCACGACCAATATTCCAGTGTTGATAATTAGCAGCCTGTCAGAAAAGAATGCCGAGAAGCTCATCCAAGCAGGGGCGGCTGGGTACTTTGAAAAGGGCTCCATGACTCCAGAGACACTGGAGAACGCCATTTCCGGAATCCTGAAGAAGCGGCTTTTGGTTCCCTACGCATGAGCAGGACCAGAAATGAGTACATCGGGCACGTAATCCACGTGACCTCCTTTCCACTGGCCGATGCTAGGTTTACAGTCCATTTCGATATCGAGGCGCATACTGGCGGGCCTATCGAGGTAAGACACTTCGAGTCATGTCAGTCGTTTGCTAGTAACGCCGAAGCGATTGAAGCGGGGTTGCGAATGGGACAGGAAAAGATTGACAGCGACTACGGACCAGCGCACTGACGTGACGGAACAGCGAGGCGATCTTTTGAGGGTCATCCTGTCCAATCTTTTGCTTCAACGCTTCCATTCGTCGGAGGTCGCAGAACGCATCACTGATCGCATTATCGAGGAAGCCAAGCATGGAGAGCAGCACGTTCGCGACTACCTGCGAAGAAACCTTGAGTTCAGCAAGCTCGCAAGCGACGAAATAGCAGAGATTCTGTTCCGTTCCGAGGGCGGGTAAATCGCTGAAGGTCAATCGACCAACGTGAGGGCGTTTTTCCTTGCTGTCGTCGCAGTCCCGCAACTAGAACAGCCGACTTTGAGCCTCATCGAGTTCAACAGGCCGCGAACACTCCTCGTCGTCGTTAGCGACGTGATTGATCCGACCGCTCACAGGAAAGCATCGCATCATCCGGGCATCGTAGGGCTTCAGCAGATCGGACGCCGCATCCACATTCGTCATTCCCGGATCAAGCCACAACTCGGTAGTCGTCACTACTAAGAATGACTGGCATTCGGTCGTGGACGGCTGAGGTCACGCTGACTGGTGCGGAATCTTTACTGGGCGGATCACCTCAAAACGCTGGTTCCAGTATTTATTTGTTCAACGACTTGCGGGGGACAATTGCGGGGGCCACTTTCCCCATGAAAAAAGGGTAGATCGCAATCCGACAGTCCAGAGTTGTGCTTCGTAGCCCTTCCTGATGTTCGACCTGCGGAATATTGGTTACGGGTACACCTTGTAACCTTCGAACGATTGGGGCGGCTACTGCTCGTCGTCAGACGGCACCACACCGTACTTTTGTTGCAGTTCTGTTGTCAATTTCTTCTGATCTAGCTCGAACGCCTCCTGTGCCACTCTGGTCAATTTTGGACAGACACCCCACGGCTGCCACCATAGCATCACGCCTCCTCCGAATGGAGCAGCCCGCACAACTGACAACCGCACCGCATTTCTGCTTGGTGCAATCGTGCCGGGAACTGTCTGGATAAGCTGGCAGTCTCAGAACATGTTCAGTTCGTGCGCGATCTGTCGTGTGATTTCGTATTCTTGGTCATCGGCTACGACAAATTTGTCGGCGCGAAGAAACCTCAGTACAGGTTCATCTTTGCCTTGCTGCAGGGACAGAAGAGCGCGGATAAACGTTTCTCGCCTAGACTCGGACACACCTTTGCGAGCCACATACACGTAGTCGAGATAGGGCTTCGAGGTATAGAAAACACGGACTTTTGTGGCATCTACTTGTCCGTTCCTTATCAGGAAGTCGAAGACAGTTTCGTCTATAGCCCCAGCATCCACCATTCCATTGGCCACCATCGCTGCGGTCGCAGGATGGCTCCCGCTGTAGCGCGACTTGAGATCAGTTTCGGGAGCGATTCCCGCCTGTTGCAGTTCGCGATAGGCCATCAAATGAGCACTGGTGGAATCGATGTCGCCAAATGCGAACTTCTTCCCTTTCAGGTCATCGAGCGAGTGAATCGAAGTGTGAGCGCCCGTAATGAAGACCGAGCGATAATGCAAGTCGGAGGCGCGTTGGACGAGCGGAATGACTCCATACTTGGCATGAGCCCGGATATACACCAGCGCCCCCAAGCACGCGAAATCGTAAGAGCCATCTGCAAGGCGGGCAACGGTCTCTTTAAAGGTGCCGGGAGCCTCGACAATCACCGACTGTCCCATCGCCTTCGTGAGGTAGTCCCGTAGAGGCCCTCTGTCTTCTTTATTCGATCCGTCTATAACAACGCCGAGGACGATAGGCCTGTCTGCACCGTGAAGCGATGCGCTAGCAAGAATACAAATTGCCACCAAAACCGCAATCGTTCTACTTCGCGAAAGCATGGCTTTAAGCAACACTGCGGTTATGGTAGGCAGATTTCAGTCATGCAGATGTACAAAAATGAACAGTTATTAACAGTTATCTATCGACCGTTCTAGTGGGGTCGGTTGTAGGGAGCCCCTCCGGGCTTCCGGTACAGAGTGCCGGGGCGCGGTGTACAACAAGGAGGAGGATTTTATCCTTGCCTCACCGACACTGAACGGAAAGCAGCCGCTATGGGGTCAGACCATGAACGCCGATTTCGTGAAGCCAGCCGCTTTAGCATTGGGACTGGTAACGAAGGGTGAGCGTTTTGGCTGGCACCGTTTCCGCCATAGTTTGAGCACGTGGGCAAACGAGATGACGAAGGACATTACCGTTTCGCAAACCCTGCTGCGGCACAGCAAGCCCGAGATGACCGCTGTCTACACCCACGGAAACTTCGACAAAGCATTGGAGGCACAGCGGAAATACATGGAGCAATTGCTGGCGACAAAACCCGTATCGGCGGCCACTCACTGACCTTGCGTCGGGTTGGCGTCGGGCCGGGATTCTGACGTTAAAAAACGGCAGCCACTCGTAAGGGGCTGTGCGGTAAGAAGATGTGAATGGTGGGCGCTGTAGGATTTGAACCTACGACTTCCACCGTGTGAGGATGGCACTCTACCGCTGAGTTAAGCGCCCACTGTTTCGCGGCAAAATCATCATAACACGCTACTTTCAGGTCTGTGGTCATGGTCATTGAATCGACTGCGGCTCCCGTTCTTGCTCCCGTTGAGGTAGCAATCGTTGCAGCTTTGGGTGGAGGAAAGCGCCCTAGCATCCCGATTGCTGCGCTCAGTTCGGACGATTCGGCCCGTGTTATCGAAAACCATATTCAGTTTTGCAGCCAGAGCTTCAAAGAAGTGATCCACAGGCTCGCGAAGAAATCTGCCCAAAGATCGCGAGAAGTTCAGTTCCGGAGCCCGGAGGAAACGATCAGCAGCAAGACAGGTCGTCATGAGCCTTGCGAGTGTGGCTCGGGGAAGAAGTACAAAGACTGTTGTGGAGCGCCGCATGTCGAAGTCCGGAGCATGCGGGCGAGCGATATAGGCGTTTTCGAATTAACACCGGGACTGGGGGATGCGCTCACCGCGTCTCTCGACGCCTCGTATATGGAAATATATAGCTGCTGGTTGTTCGGGGAAGAGCACAGAGGAAGCTGGAAGACGGATTGCAGCCATACCGGAGGACAAGCGTTATCTCACTAGGGTACTTGACTCGCTGGATAGCGCATTTGCAAATTTCGATACTGAGACCGCGAAGCTGGACCTGCCTCACATGCAGAGCCGTAGACCTGAAGCCATCAAACGGTATCTTGAGTTCCGCCTACGACAAGTCAAAATGCTAATTGAGGCGGTTGAGGATTATGTTGAAGAGAGATACCCGGCGAGAGGCGGACACTCGTAGCCCTGTGGCGAACAACATTCAGATCATCGGGTTTTACAGTGGCACCGAACCAGATCATCGCGGTCGTTACGTCCAAGAGATTCAAGCGTGGCCAGATGACCAGTTGGAAACCGCTCACGATTACATACAATGGCTTTTCCCTTTATCCGAGAAGAGCGGTTTCAACGTTGCAGCGCCAGTTCTGACGCGAGAGTCGATACAGGAGTTCCGAACGCAGCCAGATTTGCAGCAGAAGTTGCGAGGCTCTTTCCTCCGCATGATGACCTTCTACGGGTTTGAGACTCGTTTCGGCAAGCAAATCACGGTCACTCGCGCTCCGAATTTTGCTGCCAAGGCAACACGCTGGCTTTCTCCGGGCAATCACAATCATCTGAGGATCACGAGAATCCTGAGGTGCTTGACTGTCCTTGGACTGGAAGCGGAGGCGAAAGCATTCTTCGGCTGTCTGTCTGAGATTTACCAAGACGAGCAGAACAAAACACTACCCGCACTCAGCGACGAAACAATCCTGTACTGGAGAAAAGCGGTTGGAGATGCTGGCAGAAGTGAGTAGACAAAATGATCGCTCCCAGCGTTCTCTCAGTGAGAGTCAGACTTATTTCTGGAAACAGCCTGTGCCGAGGAATGTGCGTAACCATCGTGAGAGTTACCCAGTGCGACCGTCGCGTCGGAGCGATTCGGATATCTGCGCAAGATTATGCGACGTTACTTTTTAGGTGACTATGAAGGGGTGGAGTTCGCCAGCAGCCCGGATCCACCCCAACGTAGCTCACAATCAGCTTGAACCTCAGCCCCCACTGCGCGTTACGGCGGGCTATCGCCCGTGATGCGATGACAGCGGTTCCTGTCGCTTGGAATGGCATGCAGCAAGCATCGGAACATGCCATCAGAGCGAGGCTGCCATGACAATGCGAAATTTGACGACCGCACTCCTGATTACTTTCGTGCTCGGAGCAGGGGCGGGGTTTCGCCGTTACGAAAATGTCCGAAACGCGGCGGTTGTGCGCCGACTCACCGATCAACTGGAGCAGGCCAAATCCGAGGTTGGCGATGCCACAGCTCGCCTGTCAGAGGCAAACCAAAAGCTCGGCTTCCTCGAAGCCGCTAAAGCCCGCGTTCAAGTCACGGCTTATGCTCTGACCGACGATTTCGGCCCCGATCCGCTCTTCTCGAACAATGCGCGAGCGCGGAGTGCCTATGCGGTGCCTAAGCACGATCTCCCGGCTGGGCAAGTTTTGAACGTAGCACTCTCACCGATGGCAGAGCGGCAACTCCATGCCAACCTGAACGACACGATTGTGCTCATGTCGAAAAATCGCGCTCGCAGGCATCTTGCACGCTTTGTTGACCGCACGGCGCAAACTGAGACTCGTCCCGTCGTGGATATCCTATTTGCGGATGCCCACGAAGCCCGCATCTGGGGGCGGCGATCATTCTATGCGGCCAACATTTCCCAGCCCGACTCCCCATTTCAGCAGCGATGACCTGCTGCGGTTCGCCCTGCGCGGTGTAACGTCGGTCAGCATTACATTCTCAATAAGACTTCGCGAAGATCGCCAAGTTCAAGAACAGCAGCAGAGCCGCACCACTGAGGAAACTTCTAACGGCATGCAATCTGCCCCAGCGAGCAAGTAGCTGACCCGTCTGTCCCGAATGCTTGTCCAGCGCAGGATTGAGCAACTGCTTGTTGGTCGGCAGGATTACGATGAGCGTGAATGGGATGACAGCGCCCAGCAGGAGCCCGCCAACGACCCACAGGAAGCTCGCCCCGGCAAACCATGCGGCCATGGAAGACAGGAGACCCACCGCTGCCAAGGTCGCTTGCATGACGCTGGCTCGGCGATAACTCGGCGGAAATTCGGTTGCGGCTAGCTCCACTCCGCATTCCATTCTGGCTGGATGTTCGACAAGATTGATGTAGACGGAGGCTCCTGCGAACAGGCTGCACGCGAGCACGGCGACGAATTCCGCAATCTGACGCATGAGTCACCACTTTCTGAACGAAGCATCGAACAAGCCGCCATCAGTCGGTGTCCGCTTTGTCCTGACTGAGGCTCAGATCAGCAAACACAAACCCGTCGCGAGATACGATTTCTCCGACCTCTACCGACAGGTTGCGCTCCAACATCGGACCAGCATACACAAACGTGTGGAATTCCCCGTTCTCGCCGCAGGGATCGATCTCTGGCGGCAAATCCGAAAGGAGTTGCTCATTGAATTCCCGCCCAACGAATTCCGGTGCTAGGAGTTTGCTGTCAATACAGGTGAGTTTCGCACGCACTCCGGACTTGATCATGGAGAGTGCAAGCTCCTGCGTGGGCATTCCCCACACCGGGAAGATCGCCTGCAACCCGGAATTTTCCAGTTGCTTCTCGCGGTACGCCCGTATGTCGGTTAAGAAAAGATCGCCAAAGGCAATGCATTCGATATCCGACTGAACAGCGGATTTGCACGTTTCGCTCATGATGCTCTCGTACTCTGCGTTCGAACACGGCGACGGCAAATCCACATCCCACAGAGCAATGCCTGCCGCGTTCGCCTGCGCTTTGAGGAGGCTACGACGCACCGCATGCATCGCCACCCGATTCGTCGCCTGATTGAACGTCGTTAGCAGCCCAACAACGTCGTACTCATTTTGTTGCCGGAGAAGGTGAAGGCTCCATGCACTGTCTTTTCCGCTGCTCCAAGAAAGTAATGTCCGTTTCATATCAACCCAGTGGTCGTCATCCTGCTCTAGTTCCGTCCGGCACTCTGGATTCCGGCACCGCCAGCACTGGGGTAATTCCATCCGTATAGCCGATGTCGAACAGCAATGGCTTCCGAAACCATGCCTGCCATTTTGCGTGGCGGGAGGTTTACAACCGCTATTCTAGAATTTACAGGCCTTAGAATCGAGGTTTCTAGGAGTTGACCGATGGAAAATCAATTGCCACGCCAAGTTGCCGCCAATCCTACGCAATACAACATTGACGCAATCGCCAAGCTGGAGCATGACGCCCTTAATCGCCGGACTCTTACTGAGCGAGCTAGCGACATAATTATGAAAGTTGTCGGCAACATCGGGTTCCCGCTCGCGCAATTGATTTTTATCTTTGTCTGGTGCCTGCTAAATCTCCATGTAATTCCCGGACTCAAAGCATTTGATCCCTTTCCTTTCGGCGTCCTCGCGCTTGTCGTCTCCTCCGAAAGCGTCTTCTTAACAGTTTTTGTTTTGATCAGTCAGAGTCGGTTGGCGCGTCAATCCGAACGGCGCTCGCACATCGATCTTCAAGTTGGCATGCTTTCTGAACAAGAACTGACCACCATCCTTCAGATGTTGCAGAAACTGTGCCAGCACGTGGGTATGAACGTCGATTCCTCCAAGCAAGAGGTTCAGTCGTTCAGTAAAACGACAGATGTGCATAAGCTGGCCAATGAACTCAAAGACAAACTTCCGGAGGAATAGCGATGCCCTCTGGGTCTTATATAAGGGGCTGTGGGCGCTTGCGATAAGGAAATGTCCGTTTCCAACGGAAGCATCCGGCTTGCTGAACGGCTGGCAAAAGATCGCGCACTTCTTGGGTCAGCCAATCTCAGGCGACAAAAAGAAACGAGCGCCGTGAGGGCGGCAGGTTGGGCACTCGGCGGGAATCACGATTCTCGCAAGGTAAAACGTCCGCTATGCCGCTCGTGGTTTCGACTCAACCGGGAATCCAGCCTTCTGCCATGCTTGCAATCCGCCCTGAAGAGCCCACACGTCTTGGTATCCACGCTGCTGAAGTTTCTGCGCCAAACTGGCGCTAGAGCCCTCGTTTGGTCAAGTGCAGTACGCCACAACGGGTTTGTTCTTGGGGATACGGGGAAGGTTTTCTTCGAGCTTGTCTAACGGCATTCGGATCGCTTCCGGGAGCATGATGTCCGATTCTTCCCAAGCCTGAGGGTTACGAAGGTCGATCACCGTGAAATCTTCTCCGGCGTCCATTCGCCTTTTCAGTTCCTCGACCGTGATTCGCGGGGCCTCAGCCATAGACTACCTCCTCGGACTTGAATAGTAGATGCCACATGGACGATTTAGGCTGTCGAAGAATGTGGCGTAGGGCTTAACGATCTCTACGCAGCCTTCTCCACTGGAAGCCCCGCTTCCATCCATCCTTGCTTGCCCTCTGGATAATGCGCGACGTTGGTGTAACCCATGACCGCCAATTCACGGGCGGCGTATTCGCTGGCGTGTCAATGCGTGCTCGTGCAGTAGGTGACGATCTCAGCATCGTTGTTCGGCAACAACTGCGGAGCGAGTTCTTTGATTTGGTCCGGAGGGATGTTCAAGGCTCCGGGGATGGGCGCCTCGCGGTAGCGTTCAGGCGCTAGCGTCTCAACGATCTTGACGGGGTCTTTTCGGCCTAGCTTGGCTTTTAGGTCTTCTGTAGAAACGGTAGGTTCCCTTCTGACCTCCGTGAGAATCATTCTATGCTGCTGAGAGTGGCTCCGTCGCAGAATGGTTGGCTGTTTTAGGCACAAACTTTTCAAGCAGAGACCTGAACTGCGGGCTGGGCGGCGGAAGGTTTCAGGAGAAGGCGCACCAAGAGAGGTACCCTCGTTCTTGTACCGAATCGGCCTATCATCCCTTTAAGAACAATCAGCAGGAGCTACGCACATGGCAGCGAATCAAGTAGTGCTTTACTTCGACACGCAGCAGGATGCTTTGCTTTTCGCGCTGGCTGCCAGTTCGGTAATGTCAGCAGAAGGGCCGGTGCACAGCAACAAGGCAGCGGTGAGGGTTGCGGAGGAAATTTGTAAAGCCAGTCGAATCATGACTGAGGGTGTTCTCAACATCAGGTGAAGGGCGGGAATATTAGATGATTCGAAAAGCTGCGCTGCAAATAGGAGTCCCTGCGCTACTGGCTTTCATTGGATGGAATGCGTACCTTGCCGTCGACCATCTTCAACGGGTGCGGAAAACAGCGGCGCTCACACTTGAAAGTTCCGCGATCCAAGCTAAACTTTCCGGGGTTTTGAAAGACCTGACCGATATGGAAACAGGTCAGCGCGGATACTTGCTAACCGGGGACCCCGCTTACTTGCAGCCCTACACTGATGCGAAGAGCAGGATTGAAATGGATTTTGTCGATCTTCGAGCAGGCCTCTCGAATCGGACGCAGCGCGGACGATCACTGGAGTCGCAGTTGGAGTCCTTGGCTGGTTCAAAACAGATTGAGATGGAGCATTCTATTAATTTGCGCCAACAAGGGTATCGCCATCGCTCTTTCAAGCTCGTCGATACAAACGAAGGAAAGGACTGCATGGATGAGATTCGGCGGATCGCATCTTCGTTATCTTCAGCGGAGAGCAGCACGTTCGCGAGATTGGACGGAGAGAGGACTGCTGCATTGCAGACAGCATTTTCTGCAACCATTATTTCCAATTCAGTCCTGCTTTTGCTCGCAGTGTGTCTGTTTGGACTGATCCGCCATCATGGGCGATTGCTCGGAGAAGAAGCCGCCCAGAGCAGAAATGCGCTAGCCGTGCGGGATTTGCAGTTAGAGAAATTAACCTCTGCCCTTTCCGGCCAAGCGCGTTCTGACATTATTGCAATCAATACCAACTCCCGCTTGCTGCTGGAGAATTACGGAGGTTTTCTTCCACGACAGGGGCACGAATATGCTGAGCAGATGAAAGAAACAGCGGCACAAATGGAACGACTCCGACAAGATTTGGTTGGCAGCCCACCGTCCAACGGTAATAGAAGGGCGGCTTAGCGATCACAAATGCCGTTCACTATTTCCCCTCTGGAAACACGCCGAACCCGACATCCCCATTCTGAAGCAAGCCAAAGCCGAGTACGCGAAGCTGCAATAACCCGGTTCATTCAGTGTTGCGATTGACCTTTCCCTCCTGTCCGACCTAACATTCCCGCCATGAGTGGATACCCGGTTGAGGCCATCTCCGAAAAGCCTGACGAGAAGCATGGCGCAAGGCCAGCGTACCGGGTGCTCTACGACGGGCAGTGTGAGATTTGTCAGTCCTGTGTGTCATGGCTGCGAACGCTCGACCGCGAGAAGAAGACGATCTGCCTGCCGATCAGCACAGAGGTCTTGGCAGCGGTCGATTCCCGGCTCCAGATGGATGAACACCGGGGGATTTTCGGCGGTTGAATCGTAGAGATTTGTGTCGTCAAATGGAGTGCGGTTGCACCTGTCGCAACGGCTCTTGAAAAGCTCTCCGTGCATGTGGACAACTTTCTTCGAACCCGCATGCTCGTGAAGGTTGTCCACGTCCTATACAATTGGGCGGCTATCAATTAACGAGGGGGACAAATGTCAAATCTAGAGAATGCGCTCCAGCAGATTCGTGAAGAGCGCAAGCAAGCGCAGTTACGAATGGAGCAGTTAGACCAAGTGATCCGAGGCTTGGTTGGGCTAAACGGTTCGGTATCCGCAGGTAAAGGCGCTGGACGAAGCCGCATCATGTCGGCCTCGGCTCGCAGGCGGATCAGCCTCGCCCAAAAAGCGCGATGGGCAAGAGTAGGAGCGGGGAATATAGTTTCGATTGCATCGAAGCGGGGCAAGCGCACCATATCCGCTGCTGGCAGAAAGAGAATCGCGGCCGCACAGCGAGCGAGGTGGGCGAAGGTGAGAGCGGGGCAGAAGAAGGCGGCTTAGAGCCAAGGGAGCCTGCTGCGAAAAATGCGGTGGGCTCATAGTAGTAGACTGCTCTCCTACGAAACTCGATTCATTTGCAGAGAGGTCTTCGCAGATTGAAAATGGAGCCAAGCGAGAGCGAAGACGAAGTGGGGCGCCCGAGATAATAGGGGGCATGAAATGATTAGTGTCGCCGAAGCAGCACTAGTCATTGTTCTCGTGGGACTCGCAATAAGGATTCGCACGCTTACAAAAGAAAAAAACGCTTTGTTTGAGGAACTGTGCAGGATGCGAGATCGGGAACCGCAAACAGACCGAGGGCCAGTTGATCTTCAAGTACGGCAAAAGATTGCTGAAGTAGCAAGAATCAACACACCACGTTCCCCATCCCGTCCAAACGTTAGATCAAGCCCCTCTTTTAGCCGTCGGTGGACTTACGAGTCCCAGAATACCTCGTGTCTAAGTTGCGGCTCTACTGAGCTCGAAATGCGTACCTACGGCGGGCCGTGGGAATATGCCGATACTCATTGCGCCCAGTGCGGAAAACTCATCCGCCGCTACGACGAAGCCTAAGCAGAAGGGGTTTCCTGAAAGGCATCCGAATTCCCCCCCGCAGTCGCACAGCGGCGGCCACCGACCTCTAGGCCGATCAACTACCCAACTCGTTTGCGGCGGAACATTCCGCCGAGGGCGACAAGTCCCACTCCGAACATACTCAAAGTACCAGGTTCAGGAACAGCCAGCGGAGTACTCCCCACGTTGATGTGCCCGATACCCTGAGAGAGCTGCCCGTCAACAGCGTAGATGTTCTGAACGGTCGTGCCACTCACCATGCGGCCGTTATACAGCATGCCTTGAATTGTGCCGCTGAGGGTAAAGGTGAGGTTCTTGCCTCCAGGCGGGCTGGTCAGAGTCCAAATAATCGGACCGACGAAGCTGCCGCTGAAGATTGTTCCCTTCGGTTCTCCGTAATTTCCCCTGCCAATCATGACAAACGATGAGCCCGTGGATGAAAACGTTCCACCAGTCGCAAGCGAGCCGCTGGTCAGAGCGCCCGTCGAGAAGCGGACCGAACCCAAAGCGTGACCCGGAGGAGCTACGATGCCGTTGAAGCTCATCAGTTGCGAACCACTCGAACTGATGCCTGCCATTGAAATCGCAATACTGCCGTTCTGATTTGTAAGAACAATTCCATCAGCAAAAGCTGTAAGCGGCAAAGCGAGTGCAAGGAAAATTAGAAACAACGCTGCTTTCATGTTGAATCTCCCATCACATCCCTGATACTTGACGCGACCAGCATTAGGAGGACGGTCCCCGAAGGAAGGTTGCTTTTGTGCAAAGTTTTTCACATCTGAGGGGGCAACCTTCGGCTCTGCTACCAGAAGCCCGGAGCTTTTTGATTCTCTCGAGAGCCCGATGTTGAAAGAAAAAGACTTAAGGGGCCTTCAAAAAAAGGCTAAGAAATTCAGAAACTCTTAGGGCAGGCTTCTCGATCCGCGCTCCTTCTCACAACATTTGGGAGGCCAGTTCCAGACTTGGGCTCCCAAGCTTTCACGCCTGGTGTGGGAGCGGTGGACCGCCCGTCGTGATCCCGGCTTATTTCAAGATTGTGCAATTTTGAACAGACATGCAATGGGCACCGCGCGTAAATTGCTACGATAGAAGAAGCGATATAGAGATGTGAAGGAGCTAGCGGCTTCCCCCCACCCGGGTCGTCTTTGCTCCTCTGGTGGCGCAGCAAGTGCGCCACCTCTTTTTTAGTTCGCGTTTTTAGTTCACGACGCATAAGTCCGGAGAGACCGTCTCAATCCAACGTTGTCCATCGACAGCGCCAACAGGCGAACCTTCTCGAACGTTGCCGCCATACTTGAACCTCCACGGCTTCATCGTCCACGAGACTTGAACAATTCGAGTTTTCAGGCATAATTCGCAGGTTATCGTTTGGGTAAAATCCTGTAACCGGGTTGCTTTGAGGTTTCATGGGTCGAAAACAGTCTCCCATTCTGAACCACAACAAATTGAAGTTGGGCTTCTTCTCTCCGAACTGCTCGGGCGGTATGTCGGTCACGAAAGTTCCCGAGCGCTGGGTCAATTCCTGGGACAACAACATCCGGCTGGCGCAGCTTGCCGACGAAGCCGGCATCGAATTCCTGCTGCCGATCGCGCGTTGGATCGGTTACGGCGGTGAAACCGACTTCCACGGCAGCGTGCTGGAGACGCTCACGTGGGCAACCGGGCTGCTTGCGAACACGAAACGGATTAACGTCTTCGCTACTGTGCATACGGCGTTCATCCATCCCGTGGTCTCCGCCAAGCAACTCGCCACCGCCGACCAACTTGGCCACGGGCGCCTTGGCCTCAATATCGTGGCCGGATGGAACAAGCCCGAGTACGATGCATTCGGCATTGATCTGCCGGAGAAGCACGCCGACCGCTACGCGCTTGCGCAGGAGTGGTTCGATGTGGTCAAGGCGATCTGGAGCCATAATGGTCCGTCCGATTGGACCGGGAAGTTCTACCACCTGAAGGGCGTGTACGGATTCCCCCGTCCCTACGACGGCATACCGCCCATCATGAACGCGGCCGGATCGGGCGAGGGCCGCGAATTTGCCGCGCGCAATGCCGATTTTTTGTTCGCAATCTCCGTCGATCTCGAGAAATCCAAAACTGAAGTCGATGCCATCAAGGCAAACGCCGCCAAGTTAGGGAGGAATACCGGCGTCTTCACTTTATGTCACGTGGTTTGCCGCCCAACAAAAAAAGAGGCCGAAGAATATTACCGTTATTATGCTCATGAGAATGCCGATTGGGGCGCAGTCGACAATCTGATGCGCCTTCAGGGCATGCACGCGCAATCCTTCCCGGCGGAGGCGCTGCAAATGCTCCGCGACCGCTTCGCCGCCGGACACGGCACCTATCCGCTGGTTGGCGATCCCGACACCATCGTGAAAGAGATGGAAAAGATTCCCGCATCCGGATTTGCCGGGACGACCCTGAGTTTTGTGGACTACGTAAAAGAGTTTCCATACTTTCGCGATGAGGTCATTCCACGTTTAGAAAAGAAAGGCCTGCGCGAAAAATTCAACGGGCAAGCGGCTGCGGACTGAGGGCGGACTCAAGATAGCTCCGGGAACGGAGAGAGTCGAGGTTCGAAAAATATGACGCAAGCATCCGATTCCAGCTCCGAGAAGACGCTATCCGAAGCCATCAAAGGTCGCCGAGCCACGCTGAGTTTTTTGCCCGATCCAGTGCCGGAGAATGACCTCAAGAAAATTCTTGACGCGGGGCTCTCTGCTCCCAGTGCCTACAATCTTCAGCCCTGGCGATTCGTGGTCGTGCGCGAGGTCGAGCAGCGCGCGCGATTGCGCCGGGCGGCGATGAACCAGCTAAAGGTGGAAGAGGCTCCGGTGGTCGTCGTGGCCTGCGCCGATCTGGAAGGCTGGCGTAGCGGCGATCTCGACGAAATCATCCGCCTTGCCCAGCAACACGGCTATGGCGATGAGGCTCGCCACGCGAGCATGCGCAAGAACATCGCCAATTTCTTTTCTGCTCCAGGCAATGCTGGCGGACTAGCGCCCGACTTTGCGGTGTGGGCGAATCGGCAAACCATGATCGCCTTGACAACCATGATGTGGATGGCCGAGGTGCTCGGCTACGATACCGCGCCCATGGAAGGCTTTTATGAAGACCAGGTGAAAGCGACGCTTGGCATTCTGGCCCACGTTCGGGTTGTCGCACTGCTTGCCATCGGCCATCGCAAAGGAGAAGACAAGCGTTTCGCCGGACGCTTCGCCATCCAGCGCACGGTATTTGCCGAAAAGTGGGGGAATTCGATTCCGTAGCCTAGCGGCGGCACGCCGGGCAATATCCACCGACTTCGAGCCGCGCTACGATGATATGGAAGCGACAATCCCGCTGTAGTTGCTTTTTCAGCGATTCGAAGGTCTTGCTGACAAACTCAGTAATTTTCCCGCATCGTAAGCATGCCATGTGAATATGATCGCGGCCGAGTTTGCGTTCGTAGTAATGGCCCTCGCCGTTCAGATGCATCAGGTCGAGTTCATCGATCAGTCCCTGGCGCTTGAGCAGGTCCAGCGTCCGGTAGACAGTACTGCGATTTACGAACGCATCCACAGTCCGCGCCTTTCGTAGAATCTGGCTGGCATCCAGATGTTTGGTCGCGGTCTCGATCACGCTCAGAATCGCCCGGCGCGGAGCGGTTAGACGGATTCCGCGTCCAGCCAGTTGCGACTGCAACCGGCCAGGAATCTCCGTTTGTGGAAGTGGCATTTGTACCCTCCCCTCTCTCTTGTCGCAACTGATCGCAAAGCACCTGCGACGAAATCTTTGGCCGCACGTTGACAGTGAGTAAAGCGCATTCTACGCCGTGATTGTAACGCTGTTGCAACTCAGTCGCAACAAGGAATATTCCAATCGAGAGGCCGAATGAGCGCGCACCTAATTTCGAAATTGATCCGGCGGATATTTGCCGGCTCGGATTCTATTGCTCTGATTTTATTTTTGCTGGTTTGTCCCTCATCTCGGCTGCCGGCGCAGGAGAGCCCTTACATCGTGACCTACAACCATTCCCTCGAAGAGCCTGGCAATCTCGAGGTGGAATATTTTTCTACCTTTGGCACGCAGCATGGCGGCAACGACTTTCACGCCTTCTGGGCGGAATTTGAATACGGCGCCACGGCTTGGTGGACGACTGCGCTTTATGTGGACGGCCAGACGACCTTCACCGACCGTACCGTATTTACGGGGTTTCGGCTGGAAAACCGCTTTCGCCTGCTGCGGCGCGAACAGCTCGTCAATCCAGTGCTCTATGTCGAATACGGGCTGATCAGCGGTGCCGACAAAATTCTGAAGGAAATCGAAGGGCACGACAGAGAGTCCAATTTCGCCGATTCCAACGCCGCCTTGCGGAAGGAGCACAAACATGAACTGGAGCTCAAGCTTCTGCTCTCCAGCAACGTCAAGGGCTGGAATGTCGCAGTGAATCCTATCGTCAGCAAGAACCTATTGCCGAGCGAACCCTGGGAGTTCGCGTACGCCGTCGGGGTAAGCCGTCCGCTCGCACTTAAGGCGTCATCCAACCGCTGCAATTTGTGCCGTGAGAATTTTTTTGCGGGAGTGGAGATATACGGGGGGCTGGGTAGCGCGCAGAGTGCTGGCCTGCATGACACGTCACATTACCTTGCGCCGGCCGTTGCGTGGAATCTTCCGTCGGACTGGACTCTGCGTCTTTCGAGTGGCTTCGGTCTGAACGACAACAGCCATCGCCTTCTGCTCCGCTGGGGCGTGTCGCGTGAGTTTTCCGGGTTTGGCGAAACCGTCCGGCGATGGTTCGGGGGCCGGCCATGAAAAGCGGCTACGCTTCGTTTCGGTGATTCCACAGCGCCCGCCGCTCGCGAGCCCTGCTAAGCTCATTCTTGCGTGAATCAGAAATACGACGTCATCGTTCTCGGAGCCGGCGCTGCTGGCCTGATGTGTGCCATCGAAGCCGGAAAGCGGGGCCGGCATGTCCTCGTACTCGAACGCGCGGATCGAATCGGCAAAAAAATCCTCATCTCCGGCGGCGGCCGCTGTAATTTCACTAACCTGCACAGCAGCCCGGAGAACTTTTTTTCGGCCAATCGGCACTTCGCCAAGTCGGCGCTTGCCCGCTATACTCCGGCCGATTTCGTGCGCCTTGTCGAAAAGCATCGCATCCCCTATCACGAGAAAAAGCTCGGCCAGTTGTTTTGCGATCGAGCGGCGAGCGACATCATTATCATGCTCGAGCAGGAATGCCGCGACGCTGGAGTAGAAATCCGGCTCAATACGAAAGTGACCGAGGTGCGCAACCAAGAAGTGCGTAAAGACGAGGTGCGCAAGAACGCGGGGCACAAGAACGACTTGCACGAAAACGACCAGTTCACCGTGCAAGCCGAGGACGCCGGCTTCGGCGCGACCTGCCTGGCGGTCGCTACCGGAGGCTTGTCCATCGCGAAAATCGGCGCCACCTCATTTGGTTACGATCTGGCCCGGCAATTCGGACTGAAGATCGAGCCTCCCCGCGCTGCCCTGGTTCCTCTCGTTTTCAGCGAGCGGGATTGCAAGCGCTGGTGCGATTTGGCAGGAGTTTCGACCGAGGTGATTGCTACCACTCGCAGCACGAAACAAATGTTTCGCGAAAACATGCTTTTCACCCAT
>Ga0185299_10004097_pt1 | contig 18054 bp, 15 predicted proteins | sample PaiPotPPA55metaG_FD_128002 | JGI IMG/M metagenome (GOLD analysis project Ga0185299, IMG submission 128002) | Iron sulfur acid spring bacterial and archeal communities from Banff, Canada, to study Microbial Dark Matter (Phase II) - Paint Pots PPA... ...
GAATTCCTTGCGAGCCGCAAGCCATTCGGCCGGCGACACCACTTTAGGTTGTTGTAGCTTTGTCTGGCTGCTTGCCATCGTGACTCTCCTTTGAATTATTTTGTTCCGTGACGATCTTCGCGCCAAACTTCGCGCCGAACTTTCTGACTACGAGCGCCGTCAGCCCTCCTGTGCCCGTTGTGGTGCCGGCGATCATTGCCACAGTTGCGATGCACGCGGGACACATCTTTTCCTCTCCCCTTCGCGTCGGCTTTTACCGCGCTCTAAGCAAACGGGTTTTCATCCGCGCTGGGCCCGTAAATCGACGGCACCGGAACTTCCAGCATCCGCAAGTACACGGACAATTGTCCGCGATGGTGATACACATGATTCATGAGGACCGAGCGAAGGAATCCGATCCGCGGCACCGACATCACCACCTTTCCGTTTTTCGTCAAGCTCCACGGCGCCGCGAGCCGTGCGTCGTCCATGTTCTTTAGCGTGTCCTTCGCGCTTTCGATGCTTTTCGAAAAAGTGTCCAGCACTTCTTGCCGGCTCTTTGCTTCCGGCTGCGAGAAGTTCGGAGCTTCGACAATGTCCTGCGCCGCTATCGAGGCAACGTTGCCGGGCGTCGAAGCAATGTGCAGCGCCAACTGCCCCAGCGAATAGGATTTCGGATGCGGTCTCCATGCAAGTTTGTTGTCCGGAATTCGACCTAGCACTCGCTTCGTCGTTTGCGCTTCCTGCTCAAGCTCCATCAGTATTGAATCTACAAGTCTCATAGCTGCTCCTTTCCTTGCCTGTGAAATTCAGCGTTCAGACTTCCACGTCCTCGGAACTGACATCGTCCCATCCGGCAAAACTTGCGAACGCTATCGCGCCGCCGTGCGAGACGCACCCGCCTCGGCGTGTTTGCGGACACGCTCGTTCATGGACGCCCAGCCCTTGCCGACGCCTTCTCGATGCTGCTCCTCGATGAATCCCATAGCCGTGTGGCGGAAGGAAATCAGCGTGCCGCCTTTCTCTTCCGTCAGCCGGTATTGCACGTTCGAGACGAACGGATACGACGCGAACAACGGGCCGCTGAATTCCAGAAGCGTCGGCCGCTTGATCGCTTGCACGTGTGCCCACAAGTGGCCGTTGTTATCGCCCAGGTCGCGGTACCACCTTCCGCCGGGCCACGCCTCAATCTTCATCGACAGAGATTTGCCCTCCATCGTTTCGTTGCCCGGCCCGAGCTGTTCGAGCAGCGCGGCGAAGGTCGCATCGAGCGAAGCGCGGACGTGAATTTCCTGCGTAATGTTCAATGTGAGGTCTTCGATATTTTGTGCTGTTTGCGTCATAACTCCTCCTTGAAATGAAATGAGATTCGACTCTGTTTAGTTATCGCGCTTCGACTCGGCTCGTTCCTTAATACGATTCAATTGATGCTGCCAATAGCGTTCGAACGTGCCGGTCCACTCGTGGAGCGGTTTGATCGCTTCGGCGTTGGTTCGGTACAGCTTCTGCCGCCCGTTGCGCCGCATATGAACCAGCCCAACGTCTCGAAGCACGCGCAAGTGCTTTGACACCGACGGCTGTTCCAGCTCCAGCGCCGCCACGATGTCGCCCACCGGACGCTCCCGCAACGCGAGATAGTTCAATATGTCCCGCCGCCGCGGCTCAGCGATCGCGTTGAACGCATCCGATGTCGTAGCTGCCCTTGCCATGCGAATCATAATACATTCCCATATAGGAATATGTCAAGTTCTTTTTTTTTGGCCTCAAATAGCAGCAGCATCGCCTTAAAGTTAGCTCGAATGTTCTCCTGGTACCACGCCCGGTTGTTACAGCGAAAATCGCGGCTTCCTGCCTGCACCAGGGTGGGGTACATTGGTGCCGCATTTCATAAGTGATTCTGGGCTGCCATCATGGGGAGGCTATAGATATGTCAAGCAAACGAGTAACCGGCATTTGCTCGCTGGCGTTCGCTGTATTGTGCTTCCCCGTTTGCATCCACGCGGCCCCGGACGGCTGCCAAGAGGCGCAGCCGCCCGAGAAACTCGATCAGCATCAACATCAGCATGGGCACCAGATGAATACGCCCAGCGGAGCGTCCGACAAGTGCGAACCCAAATTCACCTACGAAGAGGGACCTCGCGGGCCCAGTCACTGGGAGGGCGTTTGCAACACCGGACACACGCAATCGCCGATCGATATTACGAAGACCGAAAAAATGACGTCGCCGCCGCTGGCGCCCCTGCAATTCAAATATCAGCCTGCCGACCTGGATATGGTGAATGACTGCAACAAATATCTGATCAAGGTGAGATTTCCTGGGAATCTATGGCTCAAGGTGGCGAGAAAGCCCTACCGTTTGACCGAAATCGTTTTCCATGAACCGGGCGAAAACGCGGTGAATGGAAAGCGGCCGCCCATGTCTCTCGAGTTGGTTCACCTGTCGCCCGAGTCAACGTTCCTGATCATCGAGGTGCCGATTGTGGTAGGCAAGGAAAACCCGGTCATCAAGACTCTGTGGGAGCACATTCCGGATCCCGGCAAAGAGCAAGTGACCAAGGATGTGAAAGTCAACGCGGCGGACCTGCTGCCCGCCGATCACGGCTACTATAGTTTTCGCGGATCCCTGACGGATCCCATTTGCAACGAAGGTGTCGCCTGGTTCGTGCTGAAGAATCCCATCGAAATGTCGGAAGCTCAGATCGCCCAATACAAAAAGCGCTATCACGACACCGCGAGGCCGCTGCAGCCCTCGAACGACCGGCCGGTGTCGGAAACCAAGTAGCCGAGTGGTCTCATTCTAGAAAAAAGGGACATGGCAGTTTCGAAGAACCAAAGGCTTTATCTCGCAGCATTCTTGCTGTTATTCGCATCCTCTCCGCTCATCGCACAGACGAACGCTGTTGCGTCAGAACAAGCCGGCCGGCAAAAAGCATTGGCGCTTTTCAGCGAAGGTAAGCGGCTGGAAGCCCTGCCGCTTCTGGAGAACGCGGCGCAGAAAGATCCGAAAGACGCCGAAGTGCTGGTGGCGCTGGCGGCTTCTCTCGTCGAGCACGCTGCAACCCTGAACGACCCGGAAGCCGCTGCCAAAGAACGCTTTCGCGCCAGAGATCTCGTACAAGAGGGCTGGGAGCTCGGGGACACGAGTCCACTGGCTGAGAATCTACGACAGCTTCTGGGGGAACTTCCGGCCAGCGGCGCTATCAAATTCTCCGAAAATCCGGCAGTAGAAAAAGACATGGACGACGGCGAAGCAGCATTTGCGCGCCGTGATTTTGACGAAGCGCTGAAAGACTATGCCATGGCGCTGGAAGTCGAGCCCTCAAATTACACCGCCGCCCTGTTTACCGGAAACACCTACGACAAAAAGAATGATGTCACCAAAGCCGCCGAGTGGTACGAACGCGCCATGCGCCTCGACCCAAACCGCGAGACAGCCTATCGGTACTATGCGGACATGGCGGCGAAGCATGGCGACATGGCAAAGGCGCGCAGCATGTTAATCCAGGCAGCCGTCGCCGAGCCTTACAGCAAGATTGTGTGGCGAGAGATTCGTGCCTGGGCCATCATCAACCACACCGCGTTCAACATTGTGTACGCGCCCATCCCTCTGGCGCGGCAAGGCGACTCCGCTCAATCGGCAGGCCTCTCAACCGCATGGCGCGCATATTACTCTGTGAAGGCGGAGTGGCATAAGAGCGGCAAATTCAAGAAAGAATTCCCGCAGGAGGAGGAGTACCGCCACTCGCTTCTTGAGGAATCGGAGGCGTTGACGGCAGCTTGCGGTGCTCTGGAAAAACTCAGGGACGACAAGAAAACCGCCGAATTGGTGGCAACCGATCCAGTCGCCGGACTGTTGCTGAAGCTGTGCGACGCGCGTCTGCTCGAAGCATACGTGCTATTCAGCCTGGGCGATGACGAAATTGCGAAGGACTATAAGGCATATCGGGCGAAGAATCGCGACAAACTGGAATCCTACATGGATAAATTCGTCATGCCTCCCGCGCCAGCCCACCAGTAATTCGTTTAAGAAAAAAAAAGCGGCTTCAGAGTTCCTCTCTGAAGCCGCCATTCGTGCTGCTTGGGCGCAAGCCCTTAACTTCTCTTCACTAGTTGGAGTTCACCTGTTCGATGGCCATCATGCCCAGATCCTCGTGACCTAGGATGTGACAATGGAAGACGAAGTCACCGATGTCAGGTCCGCGGAAGTCCGCAAGGATCTGGACCTGCGGATATGGTATCGGCGGCCCGCCGCCGTTCGCCGTAACACATGCCGGTGGAATGGGCGGACCCACCTCCTTACCATTCACGATCTGAGGCGGACCCGCTGGATCACCGCCGCAGTACGGAATCTCCACCATATCCAGGAACTGCCCGTTGATCGCTGGCGCACATGTCTGGCAGGATTGTGCCGGCGGGTTGCCGCAGTTGCCCGTTCCGCCGACAGGTATGCAATTGGCGTCGAAGTTGTCTTGCGAGAGCACCTTGAAGTGAATCTGGTGCTGGTGGAGTTCGTGGTTCTCCCTCGCATGGTTCTGCACGATCCATTTTTCGACCGTGCCCTGTGTGGTGACGATCGCGGGAGGATGGTTGTTGTCAAACGGCGTGTCGATCGGGTAAGGCTGGATGGGGCACTTTGCGCCTGCCGACGTGACGCATCCCGAGGCGTTGATGAAGAACTGGGTTCCGTCCTCGTACTCCTCGAAGTACACCGTACGCGTGAGCGAAGGAGTTACGCTCATGATGCCGCCAAACCGCTGTTGATTGGTGTTCAGGCCGGTATATGCGGCAACTCTGTCGTCTTGAAGCGGTTCATCCATGTCCGAGTTGCCGACCACCTGCATCGTCAATAGGGGGCGGGTGGGAAGGGTGTCGCCGAGCGGCCCCGAGTAGACGAACTGGGCTACGAGCTGGGCCAGGTGTACCGAGGACGACGGCGCGTTGACGAGGAATTCGACACGCGAGGCCGGCGGAAGCCGGAAATGCGTCACCGGGATCAGCTGGCCCGGCTGAGTGCCGTCCTGGGAGTTAACCGGCACAGCGTCGATTCCGACAAGCTCGATAGTTTGCGCAACTCCGTCGAACCGCACTTCCAGGTCGAGAGGCGCGTCCGAGGTGCAGTTGCAGATTCGCCAGAACTGCTTCTCGCCCGTCTCCATGTGAATGACGGCGGGAGTATAGGACATTGTGCTGGTATTCGGATTGAACGTCGAGTTCAACGGGACAAAGTTCACGCTGAGGTCGCGTTGGGGAATTCCGCCATCCGTTGTGTTGCCGCCGGGGATCTCCGCCAAGCTGGGATTCGTGAAGGGCAAGTCACGAATGACGATAACGCGATGCCGCAATCCTGCCGTCGCCGGCTGCACGTTATTGATTCCGTCGACCACCAGAGCGCCGGAAGCTCCGCCGAAAACGGCGGCTTCCGCCAGCCCGTGAACGTGCGGGTGATACCAGTAAAGACCCGGGGGCTCGTTGCTTGGGAACCCAACATTGTACTGGAAGGTGTGGCCGGGATTGATCAGGGTTTTGACCACGTTATCGCCGTGGCAGGCTGGCGAGCTATTGGTGCCGTGATAGTGGATGTTCATCGAGCCGCCGGTCATGGAAAAGCCCTGACTGTCCGTCATGGGAGCTTGGTTTTCAAACGTGGTATCGCCGCATGTGGGTGCGTTGAACGTTTCGTCGGTATCTCCCACTTCGCTGAAGGGAGTATTGTTGGTCACCGTTATGTTCAGCGTATCCCCCGGGCTCACGTGCAGTGTTGGGTTCTCCAAGCCGCTCGGAGTCATGAAGCAAAACACTTGTCTGCCCACCAAATCGGTGGTCGTCTGGTAAGAGAATTGAACGTTCAGCGCGCCGTTCTGGCTGAACAGAGCGGGGGGCTGGTGGATGACGCTCCCGCCTGTGAAACGCGTGCATGGGTTGGAAACAGGTGCAACGGGAGTGGGCGAACTGTTGCTAGGCGTTTGGCCATACGTCGCGCCCGCAAGCGCCAGAGTCAGGACAACCACGCCTAATAAAAATCTCAGCGTCAAATGTCGCGTTCTTGGTCTTTCCATCGATCTTCCTCCTGCTTTCGATTTGCATAAGGTCGGAATTGCATCCGCAGGCTTGCCATCACGGAGATGGAGAGCCGCATCGCTGCCGTTTGTCGTTCCGAGATACGACGATGAACTGGGCGTCCGGCGTGAAACGGACTGGGATCTCGCGCAGTGCTAAAAAGCGGATGAGTAGCGCCTGCGCCAGTAGCATTAAATACCTCATCCAAGTTTTGTCAAGCTAAAAAAAGATTAATTCTAAATATCAAAAGTGTGATACTTAGCCGACACAAACCATTTTCTCTGAACGATTTACGAAATCGAAACAGCGCTGATCCAACATCCAATTAGCATTGGTAAATGTGCACTCGCCGAAAGAGGAAGGCACTGTCGAATGTCCTCGGTTCAAACTCAAATCCACCGAACCGTGCATCTCGTGGCTGCCAACGTAACTCCGCCTTTTAGTTCTCGCCCCTCGGTGTAAAATCGGTGACGCATTTGCCACACTCAAAGCCGCGGCGGACAACCGCCCGGCTCCCGGAGGCTCGCTCTGATCGGCCGCTCCCTGGCGCACTACCACATCACCGCCGCGATTGGCGCGGGCGGCATGGGCGAAGTCTATCGCGCCACGGACTCAAAGCTCGGCCGCGATGTCGCGCTGAAGGTTCTTCCGCCCGACATGGCGCGCGATCCCGAGCGCCTCGCGCGCTTCCAGCGCGAAGCTCGCGCCGTCGCCGCGCTAAATCACCCGCACATCGTCACGATTTTTTCGGTGGAAGAATCGGGCGGCGCCCATTTCCTCACAATGGAACTGGTCGAGGGGCAGTCGCTCGACCACTGCATTCCCGCCGGCGGGCTGTCCGTTCAGCAAATTGTCGATATCGGCGGCGCACTCGCCGACGCGCTCGCCGCAGCGCACGACAAAGGCATCGTGCATCGCGATCTGAAGCCCGCGAATGTGATGGTCGCCGAAGAAGGCCGCGTCAAAATTTTGGACTTTGGCCTTGCGAAGGAAACCCGCGCCACTGATCCCAGCGACGCCACGCTCACTTCCACGGGACAAACGGAGGTAGGCGTCGTCATGGGGACGCCCTCCTACATGTCGCCGGAACAAATCGCGGGCCGCGCGCTCGACCATCGCACCGACATTTTCTCGTTGGGCATCATTCTCTACGAAATGTCGACCGGCCGGCGTCCGTTCGTAGGAGCTTCTTCCGCCGAGCTCGCCTCCGCGATCCTTCGCGACACTCCTCCGCTCGTCACGGACGTGCGCGCCAATCTTCCCGCCGATCTCGCAGGAATAATCCGGCGCTGCCTCGAGAAAAACGCCGCGGATCGTTTCCAGTCCGCGCGCGACATTCGCAACGCATTGCGCGGGGTGAACACTGTGGACCTCGTGGACATTCACGCGTCGTCACTCCGGATCTCGACGCCCTTCGGTTCGCGCCCCGCGACGAACGCCGACTCCGGCGCAGCTCGCGCCGACGAAGGCTTCTGGGTCGCGGTGTTGCCGTTCAAATACGGCAGCGGCAACGCCGAGCTCGCGGCCCTCGCCGAAGGCATCACCGAGGACATCGTCACCGGCCTGTCGCGTTTCTCCTACCTCCGGGTGATCTCGCGCAGTTCCACGCTGCGATACGCCCACGAATCTCTCGACGTTCGCTCCGTTGGCAAAGAACTCGGCGCGCGCTACGTCATGGAGGGAAGCCTGCGTCAGGCGGGCGCTTCACTGCGCATCGCCGTGCAGCTCGTCGACGCCAGCACCGGCGCGCATCTCTGGGCCGAAACCTATGATCGCCCATTCCGCCCCGACGAAATTTTCGCGCTGCAAGACGGCGTCGTTCCGCGGATCGTCTCCACAATCGCCGACTGGTACGGCGTTTTACCGCACACCATGTGCGAAGTTCTCCGGAGCAAAGACGTCGACCAGCTGAGCCCGTACGAGGCGGTGCTGCGAAGCTTCGGCTATTACGAACGCCTCAGCACCAAAGAGCATGCCATCGCACGGACCTGCCTGGAACGCGCCGTCGAGCAGGCGCCGGATAACGCCGACTGTTGGGCCATGCTCTCGATGATTTACTCAGAAGAGTACAAATTCGGCTTTAACGCCCTGCCCGATCCCCTCGGGCGCGCACTTCAGGCCGCCCGGCGAGCGGCCGAAGCCGCACCTGCGAATTCTTTCGCGCACTTCGCCGTGGCCACCGCCTTGTTCTTCCGCAAGGAGTTCCAGGCCTTCCGCATCGCTGCGGAACGCGCCGTCGCGCCCAACCCCATGGACGGATTCACTCTCGCCTACATGGGCATGCTGTTGGCTTTCTCGGGCGACTGGAAACAAGGCTGCGCGCTGACGGAGCGGGCCCTCGAGCTCAATCCCCGTCATCCCGGATGGTATTGGTTTACGGCCTATTACGACGCGTATCGCAGACGCGACTACCGCGCCGCGCTCGGCGTCGCGCTCAGAATCAACATGCCGGGCTTCCACGCCACGCACCACGTACTCGCGGCGGCGTACGCGCAACTCGGGGAACTCGACGCGGCGAGCGAAGCCCTCCGCGAGCTGCTCGCCGTAAGCCCGAACTTCGTCGTATTTGCACGCGAGGAGTTTGGGAAGTGGCTCGAGCCGGAACTCGTCGAGCACGTGGTCGACGGCCTCCGCAAAGCCGGCCTCGAGATTCCTCCGAAAAAGTAAATGCAATGAGTCTCGACAGATTGAGCCGCGACACTAAGCGCCGGCGCCTTTCGCGCGGCGCTCTGAAAACAGCGCGATCATCTCTCGATTGAACGCTGGAATATCCGAAGGCTTCCGGCTCGACACCCAGTTTTTATCGCGAATCACTTCCTCATCCTTCCAGTTCGCGCCGCTGTTGCGAATGTCGTCCTGAATCGTGTGATAGCTGGTCATGGTGCGGCCTTTCGTAAGGCCTGCCGACGCCAGCAGCCACGGACCATGGCAGATCACCGCAATCGGCTTCTTGGCTTTGTCGATGCTTCGAACGAATTCCTGCGCCTTAGGCTCTACTCGCAACGCGTCGGCGTTCAGCGCGCCGCCCGGCAGCAGCACGGCGTCAAATTCATCCGGGTCAGCCTCATCGAGCGTCATCTCCACCTCGACGCGGCCTGCCTTTTCATCGTGCTTGAATCCTTGGATCTTTCCGGCCTTCGGCGCAATGACGGTAGTTTTCGCGCCCGCATCATCGAGAGCTTTCCTCGGCGCTAAAAGTTCAGCTTCTTCAAATCCGTCCGTCGCTAGAATTGCCACACGAAGCTGGTTCAATTTGTTCTCTTTATTTTCTTTCATGACGTCTCCTCGTAACTTGTCTGCCCCTACCTTGGCCCTCGGCCAGGGTTCAAACAATCAGGTCAATTGTCTAGGGCACTCGGGTATTCGCTGTAAGGGCGCGCCGCGTCACTGACTTGTCAGCCGGGCGACCTTTGATTTATGTAGTACATCATAAGTTACTTGTTAAAGTAGTTGACAAGCGAAGCGAAATGAATGTACAACACTTCCCATTCTTGAGGTTGAAGAGGCAATCTCGGTTGGTGTCCGACACCAATCGAAAAGGAAGACAGCATGCTCAATGGCAGTCCTACGCGCTACTCCGTCGCCTTGTTCATCTTGAATCTCATGCTTGGTGGCGGTCTTCGACGGCTGGCCGCCCAGGATTTCAGTGTTTCTTCGACGTCCCTTGCGCTTTCACCGGTTGATAATCGTGAGATCACGCAGAACTGCGCGGCGCCCTCGGTTCCCAGCGGACCGACGGCTAAGGCAGCTTCGAGCAGCCAGATCAATCTGAGCTGTACTTTTTTTATACTACGGGTCAGTTTCAATTCTCCCTCGGCGTGCTAACCTGGTTCCGGCGGACGTTTCTCAGCGCCGCAGAGTATTTCCCCGCGAGTGACTCGCACCCCGAAGTAAAAACGAAAAAAAGAAGGACGGAATTAAGATGTTCGAATACGGGGCCTCCCAAGTTCCCTGCGGTGGGAGCTTGGGGCATATCGGAGCTGCCGCGTCGCCCGCGAGGACAGCTTGGAGCAACGTCACTTTTCTAACCGGCAAATTCCGCGATTAGAAGTAGACCTAACCCTCGTGAAATCAATGTGCGCACCGGCAATAATATACTTGACTCAGTAAGGCCGTTTTGCTAGTATTGGGCTTGTGAGGAACGCCATGAAGAAGCCCAAGACACTCCAGCAAGCAATCATTCATTTCTCGAATCCCGACAACTGCCTCGCTTTCATGGTCGCACGGCGCTGGCCTACTGGCGTGCATTGTCCAACTTGCGCCAGTAAGGACGTTCGATTTCTCTCCACTCGCCGGTTGTGGGAATGCAAGAACAAGCATCCCCGCAAGCAATTCAGCGTGAAGGTCGGGACTATCTTTGAAGATTCTGCGTTGCCGCTCGACAAGTGGCTTGTCGCAATTTGGATGGTCGCCAACTGCAAGAACGGAGTCAGTTCCTACGAAGTTGGCCGCGCGCTCGGAGTCACACAGAAGTCCGCTTGGTTCATGCTCCATCGCATTCGCCTTGCGATGCAGGCGCGTTCGTTCGTAAAAATGGGCGGCCCGGGAACAGAAGTCGAAGTTGACGAAACTTTCATCGGCGGGTTGTCTCGCAACATGCACGCCGATGTTCGCAAGCGTCGAATCTTCAATCCCCGCAGCAAGGACAAGACTCCAGTCTTGGGAATTTTGGAGCGTGGCGGAAAGATTCACGCAAAGGTTGTGCCGAACGTCCGCAAGTCTCATATCCAACCCGCGATTCGCAATCACGTTCACGCGGGGAGCGCGATCTACACCGATTCGCTTCTGTCCTACTGGGGTTTGAATGAAACTTACGTTCACAAGACCATCGACCACGCGGAACGATACGTTGACGGGCAAGTCCACACAAACGGACTGGAAAATTTCTGGAGCCTGCTCAAGCGTGGATTGAAGGGAACATACATCAGCGTCGAACCATTCCACCTGTTCCGGTATTTGGATGAACAAGTGTTCCGGTACAACTTCCGGAAACTTCCGCATGATGGAGCTAGGTTCGAGCACGTTGCTTCTCACCTTTTCGGAAAGCGTCTCACCTATGCCGAAGTCACTGGCAAGGTGGGAGAAACGGCGGTCAATTAAGCCCGGCCATTTGCTTCGCGGGAAGCGGAAGAAACCTTAGATTTCTTCCGCTTTTTCGCGCGCTTCTCTTTATCCAATTCGGATTTCAATTTTTCATGCGGGACGGAAAGAAGACCGTCCGTCAGCTTCGTAAATTCATCGAATTCTCGGCTATTTTTCATGGTTTTGGCTGCCCCCTGCGCTTCAGTTCTTCCTTTTCTGCGTTGGCCCACCGTCCCAATCCATCTTTATCGTAAATGTGTTGTTTCAGTGGGGCGGTTTGCAAAATTCTAAGTGCCTCCTTTGCAATCCAGCTGAACGGTCTCCCAACCGTAAGGTGCTGGCTCACCTGAAAACCACACCATGCCAGAATGTCTGAAGCCTGAAGGGGTGGAAACTTCTTTTTATCCTCGAACGTATAGCCGCCGAGAACAATGACGCCGCTGCCCAAGGATTCCCTCTTTGATTCGTCTCTAGCTGCGTCCATCACTCGAATGATTTCCGACTTCCCGTGTCCTTTCGTCATCTGGTCAAAAACATAATGCATCGTGGCGGATGGCTCAAATCTTCTTCTCCACTGTCCGAGGCCGTTCGCACAGGTTCGCAGGGCAAAAGTGTAGTGGTGCTCCCCGCAATATTTGCGGAAATCTCCTGTAATCAGATCGTCGTAATCCCGTTTCTTGACTGCGGCGACGAATCCAGTGCGGATACGAATATTTATCGTGGCGCACAGTTTCCGGAGAACACGTCTCCGCTTGTCGTCATCCCAACCAGAGAATTCGTTTTTGCTGGCCTTGCTGGCGGCGAAATCTGCCATGTGAAAAGACGCGAATTTTTCCTCTTTCAAAATTGCTCGCCAGTCGCTTTCAAAATTCTTCCACTTATCAACCGTGGACACATAGCACGCAGCGATGGCGGTGTTTGCTTCCGGGTGCGTACCGCTGTCATCAAAATAGACAGTTACTTGCGCCATAAGCTCTTGTCCGTCGAAGCTACAGATTGCAGAGAGGTGCTCTAAGTCTGTCACTCATCTTCTTCCTTCTTTGGCACATCTTGCTCCGCGTCACTCCGCTGAGTCAAGTATATTATTGCCTGCGCACCTGTTCTAATCGCCAAATTTGCAAGGTTTGCAACTCGCGAATCGCTGACGTTTACGATTCGGCGCCTTCCGTTCCGGCGTCGAACGCAGGGAGAATTGTACAACAGGGAATTCGAGCAGGGCTTGTGGCGCGCGAGCACGGGCCGCATAATGTCGAAACCCGTGAGTCTTCCTCCCGAAACGCGGTCCTCCGAGAACGTCGCCAGTGCGGGATCGCCGCCGGAATTGAAGCCGGAACTGAAAAACGATGCCCCGGTTTCCCTCGCAATCGCAACCAAACAAAAAAGCTGGGCGCGCACGGCTATGCAAGCCCTGCTGCACTATGGCGGCAGCGCGCTCGTTCTTTTTCTGCTTTTCAAATTTTTGCCCGGCCGGCAGGTGTGGCAGGCGCTGCGGGCGCTGCCGGCGCAGCTCTGGGTCATCGGACTCTGCGTCTATTTCGGCGGCCACTGCATCGGCGTGACCAAGTGGCGCCTGATGGTGAACCTGGCGGGCGCGGAACTGAACGTGCCGCAAGCGGCGCGCTGCTACCTCGCGGGATTGTTCGGATCGCTCTTTTTGCCGTCGTTGATCGGCGGGGACTTGGTGCGCGCGGCGATGGCATTGCGCCTAGGGCGCAGCAAAGCCGGCGTGCTGCTCGCAAGCTTTCTCGATCGCATTCTGGATTTCACGGCGCTAGCCTTGCTCGCCGCAATCGGCGCGATGCTGGTCCCAGGCGCGCTCGACCGGAGGAGCCGCGCGATCTTCTTTATGCTGGCCGGCGCCGCATTGATCGGATTCGCGATTTTGCTCGCTCTGCTTACGTGGTTTCCGGCGCGATGGCTCTCTTACCGGATTCGGCGGCAGTTGGTGCGCCTGCGTCGCGCGGCGGAATCGATGGCGCGGCAGCCGGGCGCGGTGGCCGGAGCGCTGAGTCTGGGGATCGCGGCGCAGCTTGTGTTCATCACGCTGAGCGTCCAGCTCGCGAAAGCGTGCGGATTGCATCTGCCGTTTCGCGACTGGCTATTCGTGTGGCCGCTCGCAAAAATGGCCGCCGCCATTCCAATCACGCAGGGAGGAATCGGCGTGCGCGAAGCGGCGCTCGCCGCGTTGCTATTGCCGTTTGGCGCGCCCGCCGCGTTGGCGGTGGCGGCGGGCCTCGCATGGGAAGCGATCGTAATCAGCGGCGCGCTGATCGCCGGCGCGCTCTCGTTACTGCTTGGACGCCTCGCGACGCGGCGCCTCGCCGCCTGAAACATGAATCAGTGTGCGCTCGAATATTTCCCGTAGTCCGGATACGGCGGTACTTTCGGAGTGGGCGGCGGGTTTTTATCCAGCTCCGCCAGCACCAGCTGCACCGCTTTTTCGAGCTGCGCGTCATGGCCTTCGCGCCACGCATGCGGTTCGAGTTCCACTTCGTAGTCGGGCGGCACGCCGTGGTTCTCGACTTCCCACGTGCCCTCGGTAGTAAAGAACGCGCCGCGCGGCGCGGTGACGAAGCCACCGTCGATCAAACCCGGATATCCACCGATGCCGACGAGCCCTCCCCACGTCCTTTTGCCGACCAGCGGGCCGAGATTCACATGCCGGAAATACCACGGCAGCAAATCGCCGCCGGAGCCGGAAAATTCGTTCGTGACGATCGCTTTCGGGCCGTAAATTCCGCCGAGAGGACTTGCTTGAGGGGCGCTGTCTCGCGGAATCCAGTAATTCCAGATTTTCCGCTGCATGTACTGGATGATGTAGTCGGCGGCCTGTCCTCCGGTGTTGAACCGCTCGTCAATCACCGCAGCTTGTTTATCGAGTTGCGCGAAGAAGTAGCGATTGAAATAGGTGAACCCGCCGTTGGCGGTATCGGGGATGTAAACGTAAGCGATCCGTCCCCCGCTCAGCTCGTCGACCTTGCGCCGGTTGCCTTCGATCCACGCGCGATTGCGAAGACCTTGCTCGTTCGCGATCGGCACCACCGTAACGTCGCGAGAGCCTTTGCCATCGGCGTTCGGCCCAACTTTCAGAACCGTTTGCTTTCCGGAAGTGCCCTGAAAAACGTTGTGGATGCTCTCGGACGCGCCAAGATCGCGGCCGTTCACGGCGAGTAAGTATTCGCCGGCGACGACATTCACTCCCGGCTGAGTGAGCGGAGCCTGGAGCTGCGGGTTCCAGTTTTCGCCGTTGAACACGCGATGAAAACGGTAGCGGCCATTCTCGATGGTGTAATCGGCGCCCAGCAGGCCCACCGAAACGCGCTTGAGCTCCGGCGCATCTCCGCCGCCCACGAACATGTGGCCGACGTTGATTTCGCCGAGCATTTGAGAAAAGAGATAGTTCAGATCGTCGCGCGTGGCAATGCCATCGAGATAGGGTTCGTATTCTTTCGCAAGAGCTTTGAGATTCACGCCGTGCATGTTCGGGTCGTAGAAAAAGTCGCGTTCGATCCTCCAGATTTCATTGAACATCTGCTTCCACTCCGCTCGCGGATCGACCCAGACTTCCATTTCGTCGAGTTTGAGGTTGCCTTCACCGGCCTTGGCCGCCGCCGCAGTCGCCGCGATGGCCCAGGTTTCGCCCTGCTGATAGAGGTACTTCTCGCCATTCGACGAGAAGCTGATGTTCTGAATTCCTGCGATTAGCGGATCCGATTTGCGTTTGCTCAGATCGAATTTGGTCACGGTGAATGTGGGCGGACCGTTCGGGTCGGGCGCGGCAGGATTTTCCACGAGGAATAACTCGCCGGTTTTGCCCGCGACGAGGCTGGCATAGTCCTTGTCGGGAATCGGGAGAGCAAGAATGCGCTGGCTGATGTTGTCGAAGTCGATGGCAACTTTGACGGGTTCTTTGTCTTTGTCCTTGTCTTCTTTCTTGCTGTCCCTATCCTTGTCTTTCTCTTTGTCCTTATCTTTGGATTTGTTTTTGCCTTTTTCTTTCTCCTTCTCTTCATCCTTATCGTCCTTGGAGGCATCGCCGGCGGCTGCTTCGGCGTCCTTCTTTTCGGCTTCGGATTTTTCTTCGTCGCTTTCGGGTGCGAGCGGAGAAGGAAGATCTTTGCGAAGCACGACGACGTACACGCTGCGAGTCACGTTCCGGCCGTCGGTGGACATGTCGATGCCGCCGAGTGTGGGTCCCACGTTCGTGCTCGCGGTGAAGTAGAGATACTTTCCGTTTTTATCGAAGACGGCGAATTGAGCGTCGCTCAATCCGTCGGTGATTTGCGTCGCCTTCCCCGTTTCAAGCAGATAAACGAAAACAGCCTGGAAGTGGTTTTTCAGCAATTTCGTGTAGGCGATCCAGCGGCTATCGGCAGACCACGCCGGATTGAAGGAGTTTGCTTCGAACGGCTGCGTGTCGATTTTGACGGGCGTGGCTTTTTCGAGATCCACATACCAGAGAATCGAGCGCTTGTCGGTGAAAGCGATTTTCTTGCTGTCGGGCGACCACGTGGGCGAATAGAAAAAGGATGGCGGCTGTCCGAGGGCGATTTTCCTCACATCACCGAGGCCGTTTTGTTCGCGAACGTGGAGCGCGTACTCGCCCGATTCATCGGAAAAATAGGCGATCCATTTGCCGTCGGGCGACCAGGAAGGGTCGCGATCGGCGACTGCGGGTGATCTCGTAAGGTTGCGGGCGTCGCCTTTTTCGGCCGGCACCGTGATGATTTCGCCGTGCGCCTCGAAGGCAGCGCGCGCGCCGGTGGGGGAAATCACGCCGGCAACGAGTTGCTTGTTGACCTTCTCGAGATGCGGGCGAACCTCGACGAGATCAGCAGCAATGCGGATGCGGAGCGGATGCTCCGTGTGCGAAGCGAGATCGTAGAGATGGAGCGCGCCGAACTGCTCGTAGACAAGCGCGCCGGGCCCGGCGGAAGCGGACTTGAATGGCAATCCTTTGTTCTCGATGAGCTGTGATGTCTTCTGAGATTTCGTGTCGTAGGCGTAGAGGGAAAATGGTCCGTTGCGATCGGAGAGAAAGTAGACAGTGTCGCCGACCCACATTGGATCGTGGTCGTTCCAATCCTCGCGAGGAATTTTCACGACGCTTGAATCGGCAAGATCGGCGATCCATAGCGCCGAGGCGGTCCCTCCGCGGTAGTGGTCCCAGGTTCCCCACGGGCGCGGTGTAGGGCGGTAGGCGAGGTGCGTCCCGTCTGCCGAGTACGAGCCTTCGTAAGCCAGAGGCAAAGGCAGCTCCACCGGCACGCCGCCTTCGGCAGGTACCGTGTAAAGACGCTGTACGCCGAAGGCAAAGGCGTCGCGCGGAGAAGCAAACAATATGCTCTTGCCGTCGGGCGTCCATCCCATGGCGGTGGTGGTGCCGGTCTCCTCGGTGGGCGTGAATCCGTTGGCGTCCGGGCCGCCGTAATAGGTGACGCGCCGAGGAATTCCGCCGGAGGCAGAAATGACGTAGACATCCACGCGGCCGTCGTACTCACCGGTGAACGCGATCCACTGCCCATCGGGCGAAAAGCGAGGGCCGCGTTTGATGCCGGGACCAACCGTAAGGCGCAAAGCTTGGCCGCCATCGCGGCTGACTTTCCAAAGATCGCTGCCGTAAACGAAGCAAATATCGGTCTGGCTTAGCGTGGGTTGACGCAGCAGCAGCGGCTTGTCGTTTTGCGCCAAGCACGGGAAGGCACACACAAGTGCAGCGAGGGCTAGGACGGCTTTCCTCATCGAGAAGATCTCCTTTGCAAAGTCACTTCCGGTGATACGAAAACGCGGATGCCATGGTTTCCGAATTTTGTTAGACGCGAGCTGGGTCTTCCGGGAAGCCGCTTATTCTAACGGTTTGGGGCAAAAAAGGAGGCAAGAATCGAGGGGAAGCTCCGCAAGTTCATACGAAACAAATAGCCGATGATTTTCAGAAGCGGGAACGAGTGGCGCGCACGAATTCGCGCAACGCCATAACGTTGTTGCCGTGAGAGCCGATGCGGCCCGCGTCCACGGGGACGCCGAGCATTTCGGCTTGTTCGATGCTTACCCCGGCATCGTCAAGCTCGGACAGGCTATAGCCTTCGGCCGGGGTCAATCGATTGCGGCCAGACGTGTAGACAGGGCGCGGAGGGCGATGGGTGCTCCACCGCTTCTTTACAATATCGAAGAAATCATCCCAATCTCGCCGATTCCACATAACTACCTCCCGTACGCCCCGGGTGATTCATTTGGATACTGTCAGTCCGTTGGATGCTGCCACATCACTGCGGGTCGCATCGCCTTTACATCGATTTCGCAGTTCCGCCCAGAGAGAGGAGCGAAAGGAATTCTAACCCCGGATGTAGTGGAAAGTCGTGTCCGATAACCGCGTGTATCTTGTAAGTTATCGCACGATACGAACGTGCGCTCTGGGACTACTAGGGCGAGGGGCCGTCGGCGCCGGGCTGCCGGCTCTCCAGCCGGTGCTATAATCTGGTGAAGTTACGCCCCTGTGTGAATCCGGCGAAAACTGTATGAGTCATCCCGTCATCGTCGTGCACTACCACGAATTGTGGCTCAAGGGCCGCAACCGCCGATTTTTCCTCGGAAAGCTTTTTACGGCGCTGCGGCAAGGGCTGCAGGGAATTCCGTTCCAACGAATCGAACAACCGGGCGATCGTTTTCTGGTGCGGCTGTCGGAGGGAGCGTCATTGGTAGAAGCGATAGAGCGCGTAAAAAAAGTGCTGGGGATCGCTTACTACGCCGTGGCTCAGCCGGTGGAACGCAATATGAATGCAATTTGCGGCGGGGCGTGGAACGAAATCGAGTCGCTGCAATTTTCAAGTTTTGCGGTGCGCGCAACCCGAAGCGACAAATCGTTTCCGCACCCGTCGGTGGAAATCAACAAAATCGCCGGGCAACATCTTCTTGAAACGCTACGCGCGCGAGGCCGCG
>Ga0185299_10004101_pt1 | contig 18032 bp, 18 predicted proteins | sample PaiPotPPA55metaG_FD_128002 | JGI IMG/M metagenome (GOLD analysis project Ga0185299, IMG submission 128002) | Iron sulfur acid spring bacterial and archeal communities from Banff, Canada, to study Microbial Dark Matter (Phase II) - Paint Pots PPA... ...
CCCAAGTTCGACGAAATGATTTACTTTGCGCGCATGCAAATTCTTTCCCAGGAACTAAGCCGCGCGCTGCAAGAAGATGCCGGTAAGGTTAGCGACAGCGACATCGAGGACTATTACAAGAAGAACGAACCCTCCTACGAGCAAGCCACCTTTGCGCGGATTTTTGTTCCCCGCGCAAAGCAAATCGTAAATCCAGTCGTAAAGCCCAAGGCTGATACTAAGGCTGGTACTAAAGCAGGCGCGAAGGCCAGTGCGACTGCCACTACCTATCAGCCTCCGACCGAGGCGCAAAAAAAGGCTTCTGAAGAAGCAATGACGAAACTCGCCGCCAATCTGCGCGCCCGCGCCGCTAAGGGTGAAGACCCCGACAAGCTGCAAAAAGAGGCCTACGCCGCAGCGGGACTTCCCGGGAACGCCCCTAGCACGAAGATGGAAAAAGTGCGCCGCACCACGCTACCTGCAAACCATCAGGCGGTCATGGATTTGAAGCCCGGCGATGTGTCCGAAGTGATCTCCGATCCCAACAGCGGTCACTACATCTACAAACTGGTCAGCAAGGAGACCTTATCGCTCGACGATAAGGTGAAAACTGAGATTCGCAATACAATTTCCAGCCAACGTTATCGCGACAGCATGCAGGGATTTCAGGGCAATGTTGATTTTAACGATGCCTACTTCGGCCCCACCCGGAATCCTGCCATGCCGCCACTTCCAAGAGGAGCCAAGCCGCCTGCCCAACAAGCCGAAGACCCCGACTGAGAAGACCCAGACTGAATGGATACAGCAAAACCAACCATCATCGTCACCGGCGTTTCGGGCAATCTTGGCCAGCGACTCGTGCCGCAGCTCTCGGATTACGCGGTGGTGGGCATCGATGTCACGCCCCCAACTCACTCCCCGGTTAATCGTTTTGTAGCGCTCGACCTGGGAAGAGAAGAATCGACTCGCGAGTTGCTGCTACTGTTTCGCGAGTTACAGCCCGTATCGGTTGTGCACCTGGCGTTTGTAATCGATCCGCAACGCTCTGGGGTTCTGGATGTCGACCGGATGTGGCGGATCAACGTGGCCGGAACGGCACGGGTGATGGAAGCCATTACCGAAGCCAACCGGAATACTGGCAGCACGATTCGGCAATTCATTTTTCCCAGCAGCGTATCGGCATATGGCTCCGACCTGCCCGCGCCCGTTGCGGAAGACTCGCCACTCGGTGCTCACACGCTGCCCTACGCCATTCACAAGAAAGAAAGCGATCTTGTCGTGCAGCAGCGTGCGCCGTCTCTGCGCGGTTGCGGCGTCTTCATTCTGCGTCCGCACATTTTTGCGGGAAAGACCGTCGAAAACTATCTGATGGGAGCATTCCGCGGGACGCCCAACGGCAAGGGTTCGCGCGCCGCCCGCATGCGCCAGTCGGCGAAACGCCTGCCCTGCATGCTGCCCTTCGGCCAGAAGTATCTGGACAACAAAATCCAATTCGTCCACGTCGACGACATGGCCCGGCTGATCGCGTGGATACTGAGGCGGGAACCAGAAGCACAGCGGCTAACGATCCTGAATGTTGCGGGACGCGGCGACCCTTTGACCTTCGCGCAGTGTATCGAACTGGCGCACGCCAAATTGCTGCGAGTCCCTGGACAGTGGGGCATGCGTCGCGTTCTGCAGTTCTTGTGGAACTGGAACATCTCGGCGATTCCGCCGGACGCCGTCCCTTACATGACCGGCCAGTACATTATGAACACCGACCGGCTGAAGAAATTTCTCGGCGAGCATTATGAGCGGGTGATTGAGAAAACCAATTTCGAGGCATTCGCAGATTCATTCCAACAGAACAACAATTAGTACCTAAAGATTATTTGTTTGCGTAGCGGTCGGCCCCGACAAAATGCAGCGAGACGTACGGCGCATCCCCCACCACCCAACTATCGTGACCGGGAGGTCCGGGTGGAATGTAAAAGAGCATGCCGGCGCGGAGTTCGTGGATCGTGCCATCCTCCATCGCAGCCGTGGCACAGCCGGAGAGCACCAGCCCAACATGCTCGACGTTGCATCGCGATGTCCCTACGCCGGGCCCGACATGAACCGACCACTTCCATCCGGGCTCATAGGTGGCGCGGCCGATGGTCATGCCCCCGATGCGAACCAGTTCGAATTTTCCTTTTTCGAACACTCGTACTTCGTCCGGCTCCTCAAAGCGCTTCAGAATTGTCTCAACCATCGCCATAACTCCCTCGCGAGTCGCGATATGCGGAAACGTCGCGTATCACTCTAGTTCAAATTAGATGCTCTTTCTCAGAATTCCTCGGTGACCTCTGTGTCTCGGCGGTTAAGCGCTCCTCACTCCCCTGTACAGCCCGGCAATGCCAAACGTGTACGGCGTCCAGGAAACCTCGCGAAACCCCGCCTGATGCATACGCCCGAGCATTTCATCTGGCGACGGAAAGCGCTCTACCGATGCCGGCAAATACGCGTATGGACCTCGCACTCCCGAGAGCAGCGTCCCGATCGCGGGAAGGACTTTCTTGAAATAGACACGATAACCGTGCCCGATCAAGCCGCCCGGCTCTCCGAAATCGAGGATGCCACACTCTCCGCCGGGAGCGACTACCCGCGCGATTTCACGTAATCCCGCGTCGTAGTCGGCCAGGTTTCGAAAACCAAATGCCGAAGTCACCAGATTGAAATGTCCATCGGGAAAAGGCAGCCGAAGCGCGTCGGCTTCGATCCATTGTGGGGGCCGCAGCGTCGTGCCGCTTCCCTTCACCGCCGCGCGCTGCAGCATGGCATGAGAAAAATCCGCACCCAGAATCGATGCAGCGCCGGGGCCAGCGCGCCGTCGTAAAGCGAAAGTCATGTCTCCGGTACCACAACAAAGATCTAGCACGCGAGCGCCGGGACGCTGCAGAATGCCATCGAACGTGCGCGCGGTGCGCCACCACCACAGCCGGTCAATGTTGAACGAAAGCACGTGATTGAGCAGGTCGTAGCGCGGCGCAATCGAGGTGAACATTTCCCGGACCGCCTGCGCTGCCGACTCGCGGTCTCGCGCACCGGCGGGAGCCGCGCCTACAATCCGGTGATTCATTTCCTGATTCATATGATTGTTGCCCGTGGAGAGCCGGGCGTCCCCCGCCCGGCCGCCATACTGCTGGACGGGCGAGACGCCCGTCGCTCCACTACGGAACTAATTCCGCGCCAGTTTCCGAATCTCGTCGACCGCTGACCTTACTGTTACTTCCGGCACATCGCTCGTGATCTCAACCTTACCGATCTCCCGCGGCAGAATAAAGTGCACCACTCCCTGCCGCGTCTTTTTGTCGGAACGCAACCGCTTCAGGATGCTCGCAGTCTGCAACGTCATGCGTGGCAGCCTGCCAAAACCAAGAACCGCGTTCGTAATGCGTCCCGCTGTGACACTATCCAGTTTGCCCGTGGAGAGCGCAATGTGCGTAGCCGCGATCATCCCCCACGCTACTGCCTCTCCGTGGAGCAACTGCGTGTAGCGGGTCTCGGCCTCAAGCGCGTGCCCTATCGTGTGGCCGAAGTTGAGCACCTGCCGCAAACCGCCTTCGCGTTCGTCGGCACTCACCACCGACGCCTTCAATCGCACTGAGTCGGCAATTACTTTCTCAACCACCACCGGATCGCGATCCAGAATCTCGCGCCGCCTGTCTTCAAACAGCCGGAACAGTCCCGGATCTCCGATGATGCCGCACTTCAGCGACTCATACAGGCCGGCGCGATATTCGCGCGAAGGCAGCGTCTCCAGAACGGCGGGGTCGATCAACACTGCGCGTGGCTGGTGGAAGGTCCCGAGCAGATTCTTCCCCGACACGAGGTTGACGCCCGTTTTCCCTCCGATCGCAGCATCCACCTGCGCCAACACAGTCGTCGGCACCTGGATGACATCCACTCCTCGCATATAGATCGAGGCCAGGAACCCAGTCACGTCGCAGGTTACGCCGCCGCCGAGCGCTATTAGAGTAATCCCGCGATCTGCTCCCTGCTTGATGAGTTTCTCCGCCAGCTTCTCCAGGGTTGCAAGACGTTTCGAGCGCTCGCCATCGGGCATTTCGAGGAGGCCGGTCTCGATTCCCGAAGCCGAGAGCGATTTCAGCAGGACCTTTGCCCAGCGCCGGCGTACGGGCGCGACGGTGACAACAAACGCGCGTCGGTTTTCAAGAATCTTGCCAAGGCATCCTCCGGCACGGGCAAGAAGGCCACTTCCGATGAGCACTTCGTAGGAACGCGACGGGGTGGCGACTGGAACGCTAATCATGAATATTCATCATAGCGTATGGGCGCTCTGTGTTCCCCCGGTGACCTCTGTGTCCTCTGTGGTAAGGATCTTGCCGTTCCAACCTTCCCGCGAGCGACCGGCGTTAATGTTTTACTCCGACGTTTTCCCGTGCGGGTTCAGAAGCGAGGCGAGGATGGAGGCTCCCAAAACAAGAAGCACGATCGCCAGTGCCCATCCAGTTGGAATGTACACGTAGTGCGACCCCAGCATTTTGAGCCCGACAAAAATCAGCACCACCGACAGTCCGTAATGCAAGTAATGAAACAATTCCATCATTCCCGCCAGCGCAAAATACATCGAGCGCAGACCGAGAATCGCGAACACATTCGAAGTGTAAACAATGAAGGCGTTCAGACTAATGGCGAGCACCGCCGGGATTGAGTCCACCGCAAAAAGAATGTCGCTGGTCTCGACGACGAGAAGCACCACAAACAGTGGAGTCGCGTAAAGCACGTTTCTTCGGGTAAAGAACTGCCCGCCCACATATTCTTTCGTGACCGGAAACGTTCGGCGAAATAATCGCAGAACGGGATTTTTCTCGGGATGAATTTCCGCTTCACCCTGCCGGAGTAGCTTGACTCCCGAATATACGAGCAAAGCGCCGAATGCGTAGGTGATCCAACTGAAGCGGTGGATCAGGCCCACGCCCGCCACGATGAATACTCCCCGCATGAGGAGCGCGCCGAGAATTCCCCAGAAGAGCACTTTGTGCTGGTGCTGGTCGGGCACCTTAAAATAGCGAAAGATCACAAGAAACACGAACAGGTTGTCGACGCTAAGCGACAGTTCGATTACGTACGCGGTCACGAACTGCAGCGCCTGAGCCCGCCCGTGCCAGAACAACTCCAGCACCGCGAACGCGGCCGCCAGCGCGATCCAGACTCCCGACCAGGCAAGCGCCTCGCGAAAGCCCACGCGGTGGGAGCGGCGATTCAAAATGCCCAAGTCGAGCACGAGCATCGCCACCACAAACAGGTTGAAAAGAATCCAGAAGACGAGCACAGGGAATGTTACAGCAGGTGTCAGGTGTCAGGTCTTAGGTTTCAGGAAAATCAAAGCCCTCGGCAGTCAACCAAAGGCAAGAGGTCCAGGTTTTCCTGAAACCTGACACCTGCCACCTGACACCTGCTCCCCTACGCTGGCGTTAGCCCATACTTCTCTTGCAGACGCCGCTCCATGGCGCGGAAGATCAGGCCGTCCACCATGTAGCCGAGAATGATGATCAGAATCATGACCGCCATGACCTGGCTCATATCGCTCAGATCGCGACCCATCATCAGCAATTGGCCGAGTCCCAGACTAAGAAAAATCATTTCGGCTTGAATCAGCGAGCGCCATGCGAACGCCCACCCTTGCTTCATTCCATTCACGATAAACGGCAAGCTCGCCGGCAACAGCACGGACCAGAAGAGGCGAAAGCCGCTCGCTCCCAGATTGCGCCCAGCCATGCCGTAGATTTTCGGCATCTGTTTGCGGCCATCTTCCATCGCGATGGTCACCGAGAGCAGCGAGCCCATCAGCACGACAAACAGGATGGCTTTTTCCGTCAGTCCAAACCAGAGAACGGCCAGCGGGATCCAGCAGATGCTCGGCAGCGATTGCAAACTCACCAGCAAACCGCCGAGAGTTTCTTCCAGGAATTTGTTGCTCGACACGGCTAAACCAAGGATCATCCCGAGCACAATCGACAAGCTGTAGCCGATGAGCATGCGCTTCATGGTGACGGCGATGCCAATCCAGAAGCTGTGGTCGGCAAAGCCGTCCCACAACGCGTGCCCCACTCCCCACGGCGGAGGAAAGAGATATGGCGGCCAGATACGCAGTTTCGCAACAAGGGCCCAGACACTGAGAAGAACGGAATAGAAAAATACCTGCTTAACGAATTTTTTCATCGGCATACTCCGCTTCAAGGGACTTGTTAATCTCATCGCGCAGGCAATTCAGAATGTCCCCCGCTGTACGCGCGACATCGGGTTGTTCCATGTGGCGCGGCCGCGGCAGGTTCACCGAAAATTCCTGCTTGACCCGGCCCGGGCGAAACGTCAGCAACGCGACGCGATCGCCCAGCCTTACCGCTTCGCGCACATTGTGCGTAACGAAAATGATGGTGCGGCCGGTTTCGGCCCAGATGCGCTCCAACTCGTCGTGCAGAAGATCGCGAGTCTGCGCGTCCAGCGCGGCAAACGGCTCGTCCATCAGCAGCACGTCGGGCTCGGTCGCCAGTGCTCGCGCCAATGCGACTCGTTGCCGCATGCCGCCCGAGAGTTGATGGATGTAGCTACTCCTGAACTTGGAAAGATGGACAAGACGCAAATAGTACTGCACCTTCTCCTCGCGTTCGGCTTTGCGAACATTCTTCATCTTCATGCCGAACTCGACGTTCCCGCCGACCGTCAACCAGGGAAACAGGCCAAGTTCCTGGAAGATCAGGATGCGATCGGTCCCCGGTCCATTCACCGGCGTGCCATCCACCAGAACTTTCCCCGAGGTTTGCGGATGCAGCCCCGCGATCAGGTGCAACAGCGTGGACTTGCCGCATCCCGAAGGGCCGACGATGCAAAGAAACTCTCCCGGCTTCACTTCAAGATTGATTTTGTCGAGCGCCAGTAAACGTTCCCCCGAAGTCGTTTTATAGCTGAGCGAGATTGCATCCAGCGCGACTTTCGGGACGACCACCTCGGCGACCGGATGGGTGGGAAACGTGACTACCGAGGAAGCCGGTTTTCCGTGAAACACATTCGCGCGCACTCCGGTGCGAGGACCAACTGGGACTGGCGAGGGATACGCATTTTGAGGACTCGTGCTCATTGGATGACTTTCATTGGATGACCTTCTTCCCTTTTTCCGCTAACACCTGGTTCAAGAGCGAAAGATCGTACAGACTCGACAGATCCGGCATCTGGCGCCCAAGAAAACCGGCGTCAAATGCGGACTTCGCGGCATTCATCAGCGATCCGCGCAACGGGTCATAGGTCGCCTGCATGCGCCCAAACGCTTCGTCCAACACGGCGTCAGGCAGCGCCTTCCCCGTCTCTTTCGCAATCTGCTGGTTGAGAAGTTTTTTTGCCTCGGGCAAATGCCCATTGATCCAGTCCGTCAATTCCACGTGCGCGCGGATCCAGTTCTTCACCAGATCGGGATGTTCCTTCAAGAATTGCGTCCGCACAATCAGATGAGCGGTAATAAATTGACCATTCGGCCAGAGCGTCCGCTCGTCAAGAAACAAGCGGCCATTCCCTTCCTTGATCAACCGCGTTGCCCAGGGCTCGGGCGCCCACGCGCCATCCAACTCTTTCTTGAGGAACAGCGTCAGCTGGTCGGGATTCGCCAACGGAATTACTTGCACGTCCCCGCCTTTGTCCGTGGTTTTCATGCCATTTGCCTTCAACCACGCGCGCAGCGCCACGTCCTGCGTATTACCCATCTGCGGTGAGCCGATCTTCTTGCCGTGAAAATCTTCCGGCGTCTGAATGCCGGAATCGCTGCGCACCACCAGCGCCGCTCCCCCACTGGTCGCACCCGCCACAATCCGCAGTGCTTCCCCATTGGAGCGAACGTAGCCGGAGATGGCCGGGTTCGGACCGATGTAGGTCATGTCAATCGCCCCGGCAAATAAGGCTTCAATCGCGGAAGGCCCGGCGTTAAAGCCCTTCCAATCAATCTTGACTTGGGGCCCCATCGCTTTCTCGAACCACGCGTTGTTTTTACCGACCATCGCCTGCGGGTGCGTGATATTGGGAAATGCGCCCACACGAATGACGGTCTGCGCCGCAGCCAATGCACCCAGTACAAGAACCCAACCCGCGGCAGCCAAAAAACTTCGTCTGATCATGCCCCCTCGCCTCGAGCCAACATCGGCAGCACACTGAGCTCGGCTTTCTTTTTCTTGTCGATCTTCCTAATGCTCTTTCTTTCGCCGGTCTTTCTTTCGCCGGTCTTCGGACGGGAATCAGCCGCAGGCCCACGGCTGATCAGGTCGGCCAGCGTCGTATTCTCCAGAATCCCGGCGGCCGCATCCCGTACTTCCAGAAATACCTTGTACAGTGCGCGATGGTGGGCATCGCGATCGATCAGAGTGCGCAACTGATCCGCATCTCCAAACGGCGCGAGCGGGCCATCAATCAAACGGATGATTTCACTCACCCGGATCTCGGACGGCGCGCGGCGCAACCGGTATCCGCCTTTGGCGCCACGCACGCTCTCCAAGATGCGCGCGTTCTTCAGTTCCAGAAGAATCAGCTCCAGAAATTTTTCCGGCAGATTTTCTTCATAAGCAATGTCGCGAATCCGGATCGCACCCTGGGTGTAGCGCCGGGTCAGCATCATCATCGCCTGCAACGCATACAGTCCCTTTTGGGAAACCTTCATATTGTCCTGCCCCCGACTATCTCTATGTCAGAGATAGACATTATAGAAAATGCAAGCGCACTACCAAAGCCCTAAATTCTCCGGCCGGGGCTGGCCCTGTGATTTCAGCAAGTTACCTCTGGAAGAAAGATTCGATGAGGGGGTGCCTATGCAAGGCTTTGCACTTTCGGGAAGGTAGACATGCTGCGACGGACGCTGTGTTGAGGCTCGGAGCCGCCTCAGCGCAAGCGCAGAATCTCGACTGTGATGTTATCCGGTCCCCCGCGTTCCCGAGCCAGCTCGATCAGCTCGCGGCCGGCTTGTTCCGCGCTTTTGTTTTCCACTGCGTCGAGAATCTCCGAGTCGTGTACCTGTCCCCACAGTCCGTCGCTGCAGATCAGGAGCACATCGTCCGGACGGAGAGGCTCAGGTCGTGCGGGCGAGTCCATGATCAGATCGGGGTTCGTGCCTAAAGCTGCGGTTAGAATGTTTCGTTGCGGATGCGTCTCGGCTTCTTCCGCACTGATCACGCCCGACTCCACCAATCGCCCCACATAGGAGTGGTCGCGGGTTACCCGCGTAATCTGGCCGTCGCGGATCAGATAGAGCCGGGTGTCGCCAACGTGCACGTAATAGAGCGCGTCATAGTTCTCACTCCCGTCCTTACTGCGGATCTCGCCAGCGTTCTCGCCGCCGTCCGCACCGCCGAGCGCACCCCTGACGATCGCCGCCGCGGTGCAGGTCGTTCCCATGCCCCGCAGTTCCGGATGTGCAAAGCTGTATTGCCGGATCTGCTCGTGGGCCGCCTGCAAAGCCTCGACCAACGCCGCCTGCGGGTCGTCGCCGCCGAAGTCTCGATAGACCGCCACCAGCGTTTCCACCGCCATACGGCTCGCTTCCTGACCGCCTTCATAGCCGCCCATACCGTCCGCCACCACCGCCAGACGCCCCTTGCGGAGGAACTGTTGGTCGTCCTCCGGCTCCCAATAACCAAACGAATCTTCGTTATTTTGGCGCTGGCAGCCGATATCAGACTGGACCGACACCTCAATTCCGGTGCGAGCCTTCATCCGGTCACGATTTCAATTGCGGGAATGACAAGCATAGGGAACGATTGCGTTGACGGGCAAACTTTAGATTATAGAGGTTGCGGGCAGGACGCTCAAACGGAGCGCTGAAAGTGTCTGGCTGGGGCAGAACAAAACATCTGTAAGGAACATCTCTAGACGGAGACGGAGACGAGGACGGCAGTAATGAGTGCCGTCCCCGTGAAAGATCAAACGTCAGGAACCGTTAGAGGATTAAGGACCGCATGCTGAGTTCGGGTTGCTGGCACTGAAGACGCCCGCCTCGGAAGCGACAACAACAAACGCCGCCGGAGAAGTGAGCCCCTTGTAGATAGCCGTGACCGAATACGTACCGTCGATTGCCCAGGCCGGAGTAGTCCCGGTTGTGGCCGTATTTACGAACGTGCAAGCAAAAGGCGTGACGGCCGTAAGCAGGCCGTTTGGGCTCAGCTGAAGAGTCTGCGCCGGATTGGCGTTCGGGTCGCCGAGTGTGCCGGTCCAGGCCACACTACCCGGGGTAATCGCGATCTTGTAAACGACGTTTACGTTGTTAAGGAGCGTATGCGTCCCGCTGCTGTAGTTTCCCCACGCATACAACTGAAGGGTCCCGCCGACGCCTTTTACCTCGAGAGTACCCATCGGGACCTCGCTCGTGTTCGAGGTGGAAAGCTGAACGGACTGCAAGTGATTGGTTGTTCCGCAGCCCAGCATGCTGAACACTAGCAGCGCGCAAGCCAACGCGGCCAAGAGAGTTTTAAGATTCACCGCCGAGTACCTCCAATAGGAAATCTTCCGCATCGTCGCAGCATCCGTCACACGAGGCAAGTAACTAAAGTCACTGAACCGGGCAGACGTAAGCCTCTCTCCCCTCGCGGACCCACAGAAGCGCGATCGCACAGGTCAGAGGTCATCTACAATCACCCCATGCCCGATCAACCCATGCCCGATCAACCCAAGTCCGATCAAACAGTACCTCCTTCTCCGCCTCCTACCCCACCCGAGCCTATTACTGAGTTTCACATTGGTGAAGAATTCGGAACCGGCAGGCGCAATCTTCCGCCGGCCGGTATCGTCCTGATCTGCCTCGCTGTCGTCGCTCTGATTGTGGGAATCTTCGCTTTCAAGGGACGGCCAAAGCCACAGGGCGTAGGGTCGATCGATTTCGTAGCCGCGAGCGAAGTGCCCGGCCAGGACATGATCATGGCCGCCATCACCTTCACCCTGCGGAATACGACGGACAAACCGCTCTGGGTTCACACCCTAAAAGCGAGGCTCACCACCGCCGACGACAAGACCTTCGACGATGACGCCGCTTCTGCTGTCGATCTCGATCGCTATTTCCAGGCGTTCCCGGCTTTGAAGGAGAGTTCCGAGCCGCCGCTTTCGCCCGAAACCAAGCTGCTACCCAGAGCCGAACAGAAAGGAACCATCATTGTCGGGTTCAAGGTCACTAGGGAAGCTTTCGATCAGCGCAAATCTCTGACCGTCACGATTCAACCCTATGACCAGGTATTGCCCGTGGTGTTGAAGTGACGGTGGAGCGACGGGCGTCTCGTGAGCCTGCCCTGAGCGAAGTCGAAGGGTCCAGTCTGGGGCGGCCGGGCGGGGCGCCCGGCTCTCCACCGGCAACTTACTCCTTTTCGAGTTGCTGACGCGCTTGCGTCAGCGCCACCTTCAACTCGCCGCTCACCTTCGGATACTTCAAATTCATACCCTTCAACTCATCCACCACAGCCTGCGCGACCACTAGTCGCGTGAACCATTTGTTATCCGCCGGCACGACGTACCAGGGCGCGTGCTCTTTTGCGGTGTGGCGGATCATATCCTCATACGCTTCCTGATATGCGTCCCAGCATTTGCGTTCCTTCACATCCGACAAAGAAAACTTCCAGTTCTTGTCTGGCGTGTCGAGCCGTTCGAGGAACCGGCGCTTCTGCTCTTTCTTTGAAAGATGCAGGAAGAACTTAACCACCGCGATGCCATTCCGCGTAAGGTAGCGCTCAAAATCGTTGATATCTTCAAAGCGTTCCCGCCAGATATGTTTCGTTACCAGCGGCTTCGGCAGCTTTTCGTTTTCCAGAATCTGAGGGTGGACACGCACCACCAGCACCTCCTCATAATAAGAACGGTTGAAAATGCCGATCTGGCCTCTCTTCGGGAGGCACTTCGTCGTTCGCCAAAGGTAGTCGTGGTTCAATTCTTCCGCAGACGGCGCCTTGAACGACCACACATCCACTCCCAGCGGATTCACTCCCGACATGACGTGCTTGACCGTTCCGTCCTTTCCAGCGGCGTCCATGCCCTGAAGAATCAAAAGCAGGCCCCAACAGTCCTGCGCCGCGAGAATGTCCTGCAAACGGCTCAATTCCTGGACGCCATCCGCCAGCAGTTCCTTCGCCTGTGGCTTCAGTTCCGACCCCAACCCGTGCGTGTCCGCGGGGTCGTGATCCCTGAGGGTGAAGTGTTTCCCGCGCTCGATGCGGTAGCGCTTGAGGAGTTTGTCGATTTTCATAGTCTTTCGACTCCGCGCTGCTACGCTTCGCTCAGGATGACAGAGGTGGAGGATGAAGCCGCCCCGGATAACGCGGACTTTCCCGAACAGGCTGGGCGGTCGCAATACTCGCGTCTTCGCAGGCTGAGGTACGCGCCTCGATTGGGCGGGGACTTCACCATACTGTCTATTGCCGCTCGCGTCCCTTGCGCACAATTGCGACAAGGTCCGCGGTGGGCACCTTTAACTTTACGCCCTTCACATCAAGCGGAGATGCCTTGGACTTTCGCGCGGGCAAGATTCGAAAGACGGCGCCATCGCGCCGGCGAATTTCAACAGCCCCGTCGCGCTCGGCTTCCTCAAGCACACTGGCAAAGTTTTCCCGTGCCTCAGAATAGGTATAGGCTCTCACAGAACGTTTACCTCCAGCACATCAAGCTTCAACTCGCGCGCACGCGCTCTCAAACCGCTGTCCAAGGTTAGGATCGGAGCTCTCTGGTTTACGGCACATGCGATCACATACGCATCGTATGCATAAATGTTCAGTCTGGCCGCCAACTCAACCGCCTGCCTCAACGCCAGATCGGTCAAGCGAATGGGAATGGCAGCGTAGGATTCCAATAACTCCAGCGCTTTGTCCAGGCCAATCGCCTTGCGCTTGAACATGGCAGACAGCGCGTTGCCAACTTCCCAGTGAACCGAGGGCGGGGCCACGAGCGTCGCCCCGCGCGTGAGCCGGACCAATTCCTTCTTTTCCGGCTGTTCACCAATGACTGCGAGAATGGCGGAGGTGTCGACCACGATCTCCATGATTGGAGTATATCATATGTACAATTGTACAAGAACAGTCGAAGTGGCGGCATGGGGTGTTAGCGTCCGGCCCCTGGATTAACGCGTCACTTGGGCGTGAGTTTCCCTAGCGTTGCTTCTTATAGACAGAGTTGTTCGGAGTAGGTTCGTCGTACTCGCGGCCATACTTGTTCTTGTGCGCCATGCGCTGCCCGTTCGCTTCCGGAACTCGAATCACTCCCAGAGACGAAGTATTCTCCGCGATCGTGATCTCCCGAGTAAAGGGCTGCTCGTTTTCCGGACCCATGCCCTCGCTCCAGACATGCAACATGTAACGCCCGTAAGGAACGCCCGCCAGGCTCAGTTGCCCGTCCCGGTTTGAAATGGCATAGAGCGGCGTCGCCATGGTAATGACAACCGCGCTCATCTCGGGATGAATATTGCAAAAAATGTAGCTGATTCCGAGCCGATCGAATCGCACCATCCGCGTAGTGCCGGCCTCGTACAGACCAAGATCAAAACGCTTCCCTTCAAAAAGCGAAAAAACGTTATGGAAAAAGGGATCGTGATTAGGAAACTCCACCATCGACCCCACCGGAACCACTAGGATGTGCGGCTCGAAACTCTTGTTCTTCTGCACCAGCCGCGGGTTTGCCGGCGCGCTTGCTGGCGGATTCGGCATCGCCGTAGTCGTTTCGCCGCCCGCTCCCGTCATCGGCGTCAGCCACACCACCGTCCCGGGAATCGCCCCATTCCGCGTCTTGCCCTTACCCTCAGCACCGATGACCTCGACACGCCCGCGCACCGTCGTTGTGGTTGCCTGCGACGTTACCTGAGACGTTACCTGCGCGTGCAATCCGGCCGCGCCGGCCCACAACATCGCGCCCCAGATCAAGACCCTTCTATGGCTCATCGTTGCTGGCTCATCTTAGCTTCTTATCATTGCTTCTTACCCTAGCTTCTTACCGTGCCGCTTCCATCCATCTGCTCAAAAAAGAATGCCCATCATAAGATTGAGGTGTCTCGCGTTGTTCCCGCCTTCAGTAATCGTATACGTCGTCAGGTGCCGATACTCAGCGGAAAATAACAAGTCCGACCGGGGACGGTAAATCATGTTCACAAAGCTTCCCTGATTTCTCGCCAGCGTCGGATCTCCGTATGCCTGCGCATACCTGAAATATTTCAGGTCGGAAGCGTACGGATTATCCATTCCAAACGCTGCATTGAACTCCAATTTATTCGACGGCCGGTATTTCAATTGCGCCCAGCCGCCAACCGAGTCCAAGCCTCGCACCTCGGTGCTGGCCGAAGCGGGATCGCCGCTAAATAACGCGCTGCGTCCAATTCCGCCGCCCAGTCCGCCAATGGCCTTCCCGCGATACAGCTTTCCGCTTAGCGAAAACTGGTGGCTGAGCGGCAGTTCGATGTCTGTCATTCCGGCCCAGCCATCAACGGTTCGGCTGAAACCGTAATCCTGCCGGCTGTAGAAACCTCCGACGCCCAACTGCAACGGTTGTCCGAAAACATTCCGCGTCCATGCTATCCGTGTGCCGTACGCCGGCTGACGCGATGACTCCCCAGGCCCCGCCTGACGGTAGAAACCTGCTTGGGGCGCTTCCCCGCTGACCGGATCCAGAATCCCTCCCTGAAACAGCAGGCTCGACTCTTCTCCCAGAACCACTCTATGCTCCACCCGTATCTGCGGCACCCAGCTCCACAAGTTCCCCGCATAGGCGAGCGCCGGAACTGCCAGCGACGCAAACGATGTCGGCGAGTTCGGTGAGAAGAAAATGCCATCCTGCCCGACCACAACCGAGGTATTTGTCCAGTCCATCCGCATCGTGCCCGTGCGCAACCGCAGCAGTCCGGAGTTGATCCCGTTCGGAACCGACGGGAAGCCGCCCGCCAAATCGAGTTGCAGGTCTGCCCTGGTCTTTGCACCAGTCACATTCGGCCCGAACGCCTCGAACCCGATCTCCGACTGTCGCAAGGTCGCTCCGAAGCTCCCCCCGGAATCGCCCGGCGGCTTCGCGCCAGCGAGCGTGGGAATATCGATGTTGTCGACCCACCCCTGATTGCTCACGAGGTTCATCAAAACGATGCCCGACAACCGCAACCGGTACTTCGATGCGCTTTCCACCTTCGTCTGATACTGATCGTCTACCTTCCCACTCAGCAATTGGTATTCCTCTTCCAGGCTGGCGGCATGCTCGCTCTTTTTCTGACCTTCTTTCTGATCTTCTTCTTGATCTCCATTCTGATTTTCCTGCGGCGCGTCATTCTGTAAGACGTTCTGCAAGCCGTCCTGTGAGCTTCCCGCGGCCGCTTCGGCGCTGGTAGTCTCCGACTTCGCTACCGCATTCCTTAACACGGCATCCCGCGGTCCTGTTCCCGCGCGCACTTCATTGAGCTCCCGGCGCAACTCCTCCGTTTCCGCGTGAGCCCGCTGCCAGTCGGAGCGCATCCCGGCAACCGCCGCCTGCAACTCACGAACCTGCTCGCGCAACTCGCGAACCGAGTCACTCGACGCGGCACTCAATGACTCCGGAGAAGAAGGCGGCTCTGCCCGATTCCGAGCTTCCTGCGCGATGGCGGATGCGGTCCACGCCATCACACCCGTCAGCATCGCCCATCGCAAAAATTCGAACCAGCGCGTCATACTCATTCTCATGTCGCCTCCTGCCCCACTCCACACTAAGAGTCTGTATTTCAGGTCTGCATTCCGGATTTGCATTTCGGATTTGTGCCCAAAGAATTCGCAACAGAAATTATGCCGTTTATGTAATCTGCCGGGCTGCCAAGGCATTTTCCGCCGAGGGATTCAGCGGAATATTTATGCGGAATGTCGTGCCCGAAACCGACGTCTGTTCCACCGCGACGTCGCCTCCGTGATCCTGCAGAATCTTCTGCACCACCGTCAATCCCATCCCGGTCCCATTTTCCTTGCCGTGGCTCACAAACGGCTCGAACAACCGGTCACGCACCGCCTCCGCGATCCCTGGACCGTTATCCTCGATACGAATTTCCAGACTCTCGCCCTCGCGTCTCAGCTCGATATCGATTTTCCCGGATTCCGCCGGCACCACCTCGCACGCGTTCAGAAGTAAGTTCAGCAAGGCGCGTTCCAGCTTCTTGAAATCGAACCAGCCCTCGGTCGACCCTTCCGCGGAGATCCGAATCCGTATGCGCTGGAATTCCGGATGCGCCTTCACGCCCTGTACCGCTCGATCCACCGCCGACCGAACGTCGCCGTAGGAAGGACGCAACGACTCTCGCGTGCGCGAGAATTCCAGCAGCGACTCGATCAAGTCCGTCATCTGGTCGACTGCGATCCGTATTTCGGCGTAGAGATCTTCGCGCTGCCCCGGCGTCAGATTGCTCTCACAAAGAAATTCCGCATTCGCCATCACCGACGCCAGCGAATGCCGCAGATCGTGCGAGATCGAACTCGCCATCCGCCCGATCGTTGCCAGCCGTTCCGCATCCAGCAACTCTCTCTGCGTTTTCTGCAGGTTCTTTCTCATCCGGTCGAAGGTTCCGGTTACCTCGGCGACTTCGTCTCCGCCCCGCGCCTGCAGCGGATAAGCATAGTCCCCCTGCTCCAGCGCGCGCACGCCGGCTACCAGATTCTCCAGTGGACGCGTGAAGGTGTGCGAGATCAGAAACACCAGCAGGCTCCCCGCCAGCACCGCCGTCAGCCCGAGCGCCAGTAGCAACTCGTTCAGGCTGCTCAAAAATGCAGTTGCCTGATCGAACGACTTCAACACCCATAAATTCAGCGCGGGTGTACCCGGCGTGGGCAAATCCACCGCCGTCGCCAAAAACCGTTCCTCGCCAAGCCGAATCTGATCCCCTTGCGGGGGGCCTCCAGTTGCCGTTCTCAGCGGCACTCGCAGCAACTCCGATTCCTGGGCAGGCTTCAGCGTGCTCCGCACAATCGAATCGTCATAACGAAACGCCACTTCGCTCGCGGCCACACGGCTCAGGTCCCGGGCAATACGATCGTCAATTTCATAACCCACTAGCAGATAACCCAAAACCTGGTGCTCGCTGGCTGGACCGAAATAAATGTCCTGGAGGAAAACTTCGTAGAGATGACCTTCGACATACCACCAGTGCCGGGTCTCTTCGCGTGACACCACGGTCGGAAAAAAATCCTGGCCATCGCGAACCGTAATCTCTTGTGGCGTGGCCTGCAGCGCCATCACTTTGCCGGAAGAATCGGCCAGAAGCAGCAAGTCGCTGCCCGCCAGTTGCCATAAGTGACGCGATGCGTCCTGGATGGTCGCAATGTGGTGGGATGTCATCAGCGCCCGCACGTCAGGCAAATCGGCCAGCAGCGCGGCCGAGCGCTCGAGCGTCACTTCTCTCTGCTTCTGAAAACTGTGGAATGCGGAAACGGAATTCTGCAGGTCGCGCTGGATTCCCAGCCGCACCTCCTGCTGCACGGTGCGCCGCACCACCAGCAGCGTCGTGAACGTCAAGGCCGCCGATACCACCACCATGGAAAGCAGGAACTTGGTCCGCAACCGAATTCCTCCCATGGTCAAACCTCGAAGGGATTATAGGAGATAGGGACAAAAGGTCAGAGGTGAGAAGTCAGATTGCAGAAGTAAAGTCGTTGTGATTTTCACCTCTGCAATCTGACTTCTCACCTCTGACCTCGCTCCACTACGGCACAAACTTGTAACCGGTACTATGTACCGTGCGGAAATGCAAAGGGTTCGCGGGATCTTTCTCCACTTTCTGCCGCAGCCTCAGAATGTGATTATCCACCGTCCGCGTGCTCGGATAATTCCGGTATCCCCAAACGTGGTTTAGCAATTCCTCCCGCGATAGTACGCGCTCCGCGTTCTGGATCATGAACTTCAGCACCTTGAACTCTTGCGAAGTCAATTGCACCAGGTTCCCTTCCCGCCACAATTCCATCTTCTTGAAATCAACTTTCACGTCGCCAAACGAGAAAGTCTCGGTCAGCGGAGTTCGCGACGAGCGCCGCATCGCCGTCCGCACCCGCGCCAGAAGTTCCCGCGGACTGAACGGC